>JAEIGA010010792.1_pt1 | contig 13861 bp, 11 predicted proteins | sample 9270691 | NCBI WGS metagenome assembly JAEIGA01 (sample SAMN17057246, study PRJNA624740) | gut metagenome | biome: biome; isolation source: fecal sample | host: Bos grunniens | place: China: Xizang | collected 2019 | reverse complement strand
TTTTTGAAATATGCAAGTATTTGCGCTATTTTTTCTAAATTATTTCTCGTTTGTACAATAAGGTTGAAAAATCTCGTAATATTTACTCATCCAATTGTTTGCCATTTGGTCGTACGCAGCCCAAAATGCCTTATTCGAAAGCTCATCATGGGTCCATTGCTTATACAATTGTTCAAACTCCTCTTGAACCTGTTGTTCTACTATTTGCGTACATCCCAGCAATGATGGTTTACCATCCGTTCCACGCAAGATAGTTTGCGTGCACACATATCGTTGTCCATTGCTGATCTTCAATGGGAAAGCCCATTCATCTTTTATTTTCAACGACGCATCGCACATTTCAGAATGCAGTCCAGCACCTTCTTTAGCATCTTTATCACGAGCCACCATATATTCGGGCAAGTGATTCTTATTAACCAGCAATGGTATAGCTACTGCACAAGCAGGATATCCCAAAGCGGTCCACATAACGGTATGATTAGGGTCTTCACCTGGCTTAACGCCTTCAAAGCACACCACAGCCGATGTGATACGACGAGGGATAAAATCCTGATCTACAGTATATTCTGGTGCGTTAGAAGCATCAAAATCTATATCCAATACTTCATGACGATATTGTCGCGAGAACAGGTTTATTGCATCCACAGCAGTCATCTCTTTCTCGCGCGAGAATGCCTCTTTCATGATGGCTGTTGCCGTTTGGTAGCGCTCCCAACCCTCATAATCTTCATATCGCCCTGCAAAACTAAAATTGGTCACCACGCGATAGCCATTCGTCTCCTCATTGACATCATACTTCACCCATCTATGGTTATTCATCTCGTAGTATGCTGCCCCACCCTGCGCATCAATAATGCCAAAGTTGGCTTCTACGCCCCATGGTTGAGGATAAGTCTCCAGCCACGCCTCAAAATCCGCTATGGTAGCGCAGTTCGCTAGCGCATGGTACATCAGTTCACCCTCGCGATCCATTTGACAATCCAGCGAATCCTCACGCAGATTATACGAAGCTGTATTCATAATACAAAAACCTGCTTCATTGACGCCTGACCACACTTCGCCATCCAGCATAGGCGAGTTCATCAAACCAATAAAAGCATATTTCTTGCCTTGAAAATAGGCAATACGATTATTTAGTTCGCCTGTATCGCGGTGCTTAAACATCATCGGCTTACCCGAGGGAGTGGCTTTGCCGCTAATTATAAACGAGGTACAAGCCCATATATTGCCCAGCACAAGTGCTGCAAGTACTAATGATGCTATTCGTTTCATGGTTCTCTTATTTGAAATTCTCTGCAAATATACAACTTTTTTGGCAAATATGCAAATTCCCCACAAAAATTCTCCTTTTTTATCCAAATACCCTACCCAACTTTTACCTGACCTTTACACGACTTTAGTTAGTGATTAGTTAGTGATTAGTTAGTGATTAATTAGTGATTAATTTGTGATTGTAATACCTTTACTATACCTTTGCAATACCCATACCGAACACATCTTATCACTTTCCCCCACTTTTCGTTCTCCTGCCTTACAAAAAACAGGGCGTACCCACATGGGATACGCCCTATTGTATCTAGCAATACGTAAACTCAGTTATTTCATTCCGCAGAAGCATCAGAAGATGTTCCTCCGCCCAAAGGGAATGCATAGTAGAGTTTCACGCCAAACTCCAGCGGTACGTGGTTAGCATTAGCGATAGGATAGCCACTATTGACTGTCACGATAGTGGTTTCTTGGGTAATATCGTCCAATGGATCAATTTCAATGATAGGTGCTTTTTGATAAATCTTTAGGTTCCACACATTTACGCGGAAATATCCTTGCACACCTATGCATTCATTAAACTCATAACCAATAGAAGTACCCAAGCGCAAATCCAAACCAGGCTTACTTGCAATCTTCATTTCCAACTGATCTTCTGGCACTACACCTGTGATAAGTTCGTTAGGGACAGTCACTCCATACGCAGGGAAATATGCCTCAATCATCGGTTCATTAAGTATCTGTTTACCTCTAGTCAAAGCAGACACACGAAGAATCGGACCAAAGTCAAACACAATACCTTTTGCACGCAAAGCGAACATCAATGGTACGCTAAACGACAACTGATGAGCATCAATCTTGGTTATACCCGAAGTGGTATATTGGATAATATTATCCTCATAATCACGCACTTCGTATGGTTCATCCATAAAGTATCGATTGAATCTTGGCATACTGTAGCCAATCTCCAAACCCGTTCTTACACCCAGATCGATTGTGCCGCTCTTCGTTTCAGTTGCGCCAGCATATACATAGTCAATTGACAAGGTCGATGCGAAGCCTGGCTTATTTTTCAATGCTTCTTTTTCCTTGGGGGCATTGTGTTGTCCTCCTATTTGCAGACCGATACGAAATGATTGGTCGGCATAGACGGGAGCAGCAAAAGCAATGCATGCCAAGAATAGCAATAGATATGCAGATATATTCTTCATCGTTATTCGTTATTGACTATGTAACGTAATGTTTGATTAACTGTTGGAGAGACAATTTTCACTTGATAGCATCCTGCCAACGGGAATGGTTGCAAGTGATATACACTTTCTCCCGTACTTAGGAAGGTAGATACCAATTGTCCTGTCATGCTATACACATATATACGTGTTTCCTCTTCAGGAATCAATCCTTTGAGTTGCATGGTTTGTCCAATCACCACATTATTTGGCATAAGTGCTACGCGCGATGGTTGGCTAGTACCCGAATAGCAAACAATCTCTGTTCGCATCAAGCCATCGCACAACACGCCTCGCACATCGCTCACATCCACCACGGCATAGTAGCTACCTGTACCCTTAAGACTCTTATCCAGAGTGAGATAGTAGCTATTCTGCTCTATCATTTGATCGTCGCATGGGAATATCCCCCGCATATCATCAGGTTCATCCACCACGCGATACCATGTCACGTCCTCGGGATCGAAATAATACCCTTGTTCGTTAATGGCACGGACATTTATCATCAGCAGCCAGTCGTATAGTGCCACTATTGGCCAGTTGGCATACTCTTGGCAGTTGGCAGCGAAGTATGCTATAAAAGACAAATCTTCGTTAATCTGAATTCGCCGCACGGGATCAGTATTTCCATCATTCCATTTAACAAAGTGGTGATCTTGATAAGGATGTGCAGCAATAGTAACCCACGTTCCACATGGTACGGTAAGATACTCTTCCGCCCGAGTAACCGAGCAGAAGAATATCAAACATATCGTCAATATGAACGAGGTGACTAGTCTCATGGAGTTACGGTAACAGTACCTTGCTCTACGTTATCAGATGTAACGGTAATAGTAAATTGTTTTGTCTTGAACTTAGCTACAAGATTTATATCACCCTTAACTGTGATTTCGCGTACTGGGTTAGTATTTCCATCGCTCCAGCAATCAAACTCTGTACAAGAGTCGGTGGTACTTGCGGTGAGAGTAATAGTAGTACCATACGCCACTTTCTCTGGTGCGCCACTATAAGTAGCAGTACCAAGACCTTCTACATCTAGCGTTACAAAATATTCTCTTACGCTCTCATCAAAGTGAGCCTTATAAGTTTGAGGACCAGCAACTGGAATAACAGTTGGTTCCCAACCATTCCAAGTGAATACTATAGAATCATTCATTGGTTTAACTGGGTCGGCTCCAGTAAACGTAGGTGTTTTTAGATATTCCCAATCGCTTTTTTGAAGAATAGTACCATCATAGTTTGCAAATACGATTTCGTAACTTCTTGGAAGCGAATCAAATTCTGCCTTATATGTAGCTTCACCAGATACTGGCACCACAACAGGATTCCAACCTTTAAATGTATATGTGTAACCTACATCGTTTCTTTTCTTAGGAGTTGGTGTGCCACATGTAGGAGTTGTACCATACTCCCACTCCTTCCTGTCAAATTCTGTATTATCATCATTCAAGAAAGTAATCCAATATTTATTAGGAGCAAAATAAGCAACATAAGATGTAGTTTCCAACACATCTATTACGCGAGTATCATGGCTATCTCCATCGCTCCATTTTACAAAGTGATAACCAGTATTAGGTGTTGCGGTAATAGTAACTGTGGTGCCACAACTTTCAGTCACAGCCTCAGCTTTTGCAGTTAAAGCAACGGTGAATAAAGCCATTGCAAAGAATAGAACTTTTTTCATAATAATAAAATTTTAAAAATTGGTTAATATTATTCTTTTTTTACACTAATTTCATCTATTTTAAATAGTGTTTTTTCCTACATATTTCTTAGATAAAATGCCCGAAATTTTGGGGCAAAGCGCCGCAAAGGTAGTATATTTTTTTAAATATGCAAAAAAAAATGGCACTTTTTTGCTAAAAAATACCACTTTTTCACGTTTTTTTGGTAAAATTTGATATAAACGAAGACTATTTTACGTAAATCTATGAAAATCAGCTTATTTTGAGTGTTCTTGCGAATAGGTCCATTCGAAAAAGCCGTAAATGCAATTCGCACACCAGAAAAAATACTGTGCTGCCATACAATAATTTTCGGCCCTAAACCACATAATTACAGCCAAAAAATCAACAAAAATCCACAGGTACCATTGCTCGCGATAAGCCATCACCATCAACACTTGAGCAACCAAGGCAGGAACGGTAGTAAAGGCATCTAAATAGGGTTGCGAATCATCAGTATATTGCTGCAAAAACCACCCCGTAAGTACGGAAATCAACAACAAAACTACTGACAATACGAGTAGAAAATTCCGAGATAATACACGAGTTTGTATTTGCATAGGATCATCCTCTTTCAGGCGTTTACGCCATACATAGACCCCATAAATCATGGTTATGAAATAGAAAACATTCAAAGCTATCTCAGCATAAAATCGCTCTAAACAGCAGAGATAGGTATAGGTTCCTACTTGGGCAAAGCCGAAAGCAAAGGTCAATATATTGCCTTTTGCACCCAAAACCACCGAACATACACCCAGCAAACCACTAACCAAAGACCATGGATTATCAGGCATTAAGACATAGGTAATCACCTGAATCACCAATCCTAAGCCCAAAAACAACCATAGAAACCCCTGTTTGGAAACATATTTCATAGCATACTATTTCTTTTTGGCGGTTTTGCCAATCAATGCCTGAGGCTTAGAATCTATCTGAGGCACTGCTAAATGGTCAAAACTCTCCTCAAAATCCCAGTTAGCACGTAGTTTCAACTTAGCGGGATAATAATATACTGGTTCTGGTTGGCGTTTGGTGAGCCAATCTCCAGTCGTCCATTTACCATCGCCATTGAGATCAATATACAGACGGAGATAATAGGTGTTAGGAGTAAGATATTCAAACTTCGTACCATCCTCAGCAGCAGGCAGTTCGCGTACCACAGCATCCTTCTCATTTAGTACTTGAATTCGAGCACGAGCATCAAAATGCGTCATCTTGACCACCAGCGATGAGTACTCGTCGAGTGACTTGAGTTTAATATTATAGGCAATCGAGTCATTGCACTTACCATAAATATCATAAAGTGCTGCAGAATCTACAATAAGACGATACGATTCAGCTGGCTCCAATGAGGCAATCAAGCGAATATTCTGCTGCAAGGAATCAGCAGTCACAAGCGTAAAAGGCAATGGTTGGTAGATAGTATCAATCTTATGTGACAAATGTATGCGCTCTACCTTCAACGAGTCAAGAGGGAAAGGCGAGCGTATATTTATTGTATCATATATCTCGAATTTAGATGAAGTATTGGTTTTTATCTCTAGTTTACGCTCACGCTTCTGACGTTGAAGGTTCTCCCATGCTTTTTCTGACATACGCGGACGACGATAAACTGCAAGTACAGTATCAGTCTGAGATACAAGATTATATACAGAGTCAGAAACTAAGTAAGTCATTTCCAGGAATATACTATCCTGACTTATCGCAAGTGAGTCTGTAAGCCAATAAGTGATAGTATCAAAGGTAGGATTGGTTTGCAATAGACTATATTCTGTCCAATCCACCCATGCTGAATCAGAAGCAAGCGAGTCACATTGAGAAGGCATAAGCGGACGAATAATAGGCAACGAGTCCTGAGCGGCAGAAAAAATGAGTGTGAAAGCATGTTGCTCTTCGCGATATACACCCTTGAAGTAGTGACGCTGCTTATTCTCTGCAAAATACCACAATATGAGCGTATCAGGGTAGAAGAATGTTTGAACGGAAGTTACCACCGAATCTACCTGACGGGTAAAGAGTGTATCGTTGGTCGCAGGATCAATTCCCAGAGTATCACGCCAAATTGTATCTTGCACCTCATGTGGCTCCATATATGGTATTACCAACGAGTCAGCAAAAGCCAATGCCTCGCCTGGTTGATAGAGATAATCACGGCTAATATCATCCAACGCAAACAACCTATACGCGCCCGCGCGCATATTATATATGGTAAAACCTCCCTCTTCATCAGAGCGTGTAACACGCGAGAAAGGCACCGTGCTCAAAGCCGAATCTGCATGATTGCTATGAATACCCACCAATACACCAGAAATAGGATTTAATGTCTCGGCATCAAATATCCAACCCGATATGGCCATAGAATCGATGACATCACCTGTGGAAAAGGCATATACATAGTCATATAGAGGAGTTTTCTCATTGTAGTCGCATATGGCTGCACCAAAGTTGATGGTGTAAGTGGTTGAATCTTGCAATGGTTCTGCAAACACCACTGATAAGGTTTTACCAATCGCTTTTACTTCTGGAGGCTGCTGTTGCGGAGGTGAAATCAGTACATTCTTCTGAACATCAGCCAATTGAATATACTCATCAAATTGCACTTCTATGCGTTTTGCGGCAAAATGCAACGTACCATTCAGCGGAGATTCTTTCACCACTACAGGGGGAATAGTATCGCGTGGACCTCCCTGCGGACCACTACCTGGATTGGCACACGATGCCAGCAATGCCATGAAGATGATACTGATGTATATATATTTGTTCATTATAATTGTCAATTGATAGTTGATAGTCTAAGGATTAGGAAGCGGTTGGATGCTATAACCTTGGTTTTGCAGCCATTCTATTATATCTGGCAGCACCTTCAGCATGCGCTCTTTCGACTTCAGTGAGTCGTGAAAAACGATAATACTGCCATTACGAGTAAAATATTGCACAATAGCCAACATCTTCTCTGGAGTATATTTGGGATTATAATCATGTGTGAGTACATCCCATAAATAAATAGTATTACCTAATTGACGAATGGCCTTCTTTTGCGAATAAGTCATTCTGCCATGAGGCGGACGAAATAACGATGTTTGCAGCACCTCTATTCCCTTTTGAGCATCTTTTAGATATAACTTAGTACAAGTCTGATGCCCACGTACATGACGATAGGTATGGTTTCCCACTGTATGTCCCTCTGTACGAACACGTTGTAGTAGTTCGGGATAGCGTTCTGCATTCTCGCCTACCATAAAAAAACTGGCTTTCACACCATAATGAGCCAAGATATCTAATACCTGTGGCGTACATTCTGGAATAGGACCATCATCGAAAGTGAGATAAACCACTTTCGATGATGGATTCATTCGCCATACAACTCCTCTGTAGAGGCGTTGTAGCCATGTTGGAAACTGATATAATAGTCTTATAAACACTAAACAGTAGCGTAGCGTTCACCAAACATTATTATCAATCGCCCCAAGCCAATGCTGACGCACCTAATACAGCTGCATCTGCCTCTTTCAAATCAGAGAAAAGCACTTGTACCTTGTTACGCCACAAAGGAAGTACGTTCTCGTTCATGGCCTTCTCCACAGGGTCTTTGATCCAGTGACCAGACTTGGTCAAACCACCGAAGAGAACGATTGCCTCTGGCGCGCTGAAAGCTATAAAGTCAGCCAATTGTTGGCCGAGAATAGTACCTGTGAAGTCAAAAATTTGTTTTGCAACCTCATCACCTTGCTCTGCTGCATCATATACATCCTTAGATGTGATGGCATCAATGTCGAGATTACGAAGCAAAGTCTCCTTGGCAGTAGAAGAGATAATCTCCTTAGCGGTGCGTGCTACACCAGTAGCAGAAGCGTATGCCTCGAGGCAACCCTTCTTGCCGCAGTTGCATGGACGACCTTCCTCGCCACGCACAGCGCATGTGTGACCCAACTCGCCAGCAAAGCCGTCGTGACCATATACCACCTTGCCATCTACTACAATACCCGAACCTACACCAGTACCAAGAGTAATCATAATGAAGTTCTTCATACCTTTAGCAGCACCATAGGTCATCTCACCCATAGCCGCAGCGTTGGCATCATTAGTAATCTTACATGGAATACCGAAGCGATCGGACATGAGTTGTGCAAACGGAATAGATTGCCATGGCAAGTTCATTGCGCCCTCAATCATACCAGTATAGTAGTTGCCATTTGGCACACCAGCACCAATACCACGGATAAGGTCCATACCACCTACGGAATCAACAATCTTCACTGCTTCTTCGTACAACGCATTCACATAATCATTGATATCAGGAAATGCTTGTGTTTTGATTGATGTACGTGCCAACACATGACCACGTGCATCTACTACGCCCAATACGGAGTTTGTTCCTCCCATATCGAGACCCAGCACATAAGGCTTTTTTTGCATAATATATTAATTTTTAAATAGTTAAATTCTAAAATCACAGCTCACATAGCGAGCATTCTATAAAAACTTATTCCACTGGAATATCTTTGTTAACATTCTTGCTACCTACCAAGGCATAGAAGAGGATGTATGCCGCACAAGCAAGCACTACGATATAACTCATTTGGAAGTCGCCAAACACATCTGCCAACTTTCCTTGCAATGGGATCAAGATACCGCCACCGCAAACCATAGTCATAAATGCACCTGAAGCAATTGAGGTATATTTACCCAATCCCTCTACAGCCATATTGAAGATACCGCCCCACATTACAGAGGTGCACAATCCTACGAGAATCAATGCAAATACACCCACTGGCACTTGTGCAGTCATCATGGTAAGTGTAGCCCAATCAATACCAGGCATCTTAACCATTACATCAGAAGGCAAGAACATGCCAAGTAACACCAATACGATACACAACAAAGATACACCTGTAATCTGTGCACGACTTGACACTTTACCTGCAAGCATGCCGCCCAAGAGACGACCAACCAACATCAGCAACCAATATACAGCCACAATCATACCCACGATACCTGCGTTGATACCCAAACCTGGGGTAGCAGCATCAGGAGCAGTAGTAAGGTATTGCATCACATAGGTAGGTACACCTACTTCTACGCCCAAATAAAGGAAAATGGCTAATATACCAAGATTGAAGTGGCGGAAAGAGAAAGCGCTATACTTCTTGCCGTTAGCAACCTTGTTATCATTATTAGAAATCTCCAACTCTGGCTCTGGAATCTTCACGAGCAGCAACACCAAAAATGCGAATGCAAATACGCCCAATGCAATCATCAAAGCAGGAGTGGCATCAGCGATTTGTGCTTTGGTTGCATCAGCAATCAAACTACCCATGATGATAGTTACTAGTACGGCTGCAAGCGAGTTGCATACACCACCAAATTGCACCAATTGATTACCTTTGTTGCCACCGCCACCAAGGGTGTTGAGCATAGGGTTTACTACGGTATTGAGCATACACATACAGAAACCAGCAATAAAAGCGCCTGCTAGATATACACCAATGCTTTGGATAGCCGCCCAACCAGACATGTATTGCAAGAATACGCCGATAAATCCAACTAAAATCGCTACAAGAGCGGTTTTGCGATAACCGATTTTTTTGAGCAGTATACCTGCAGGAATACCCATCACGGCATAAGCGATAAAGTTAGCTGCATTACCCAGCTGTGCTGCAAAGTTGGACATCTCGAAATTGTTCTTTACGATAACTGCCATCGGATTGCATAAGTTGGTCACAAAGGCAATCATAAAGAACAGTAGATACATCACCACAATGGGTAGAACGTTGGATTTTTTGTTTGTCATAATAAATAGATTTTATTGTTAATATTACAAGTTTTTCTCTAAGAATAGCATAATGCGTTTATGCAAGTGCTCGTTGTTATGTGGTTTACGAATCGAATGATTATCATCCACATACAACTGCATCTCAAATTGCTTGCCTGCTTTCACAAGGGCATCGGTGTATAGCAAAGTGTTTTGTGCATGCACATTGTCGTCTGCCAAACCATGCACAATCAGCAGTTCACCAGTTAAGTCACTTGCCATCTTCATAAGATCTGTCCCCTCATAGCCAAAGTCATTCACCTGTGGGCGACGCATGAAACGCTCGGTATATGCTGAATCATAGAGTCGCCAACTGGTTACTGGCGCAATGGCAATACCGCATTGCCAAACCAACTCCTTCTGTTTGCTCAGACACATCAGTGTTTGATAGCCACCATAACTCCAGCCACAAATAGCCATACGATCTCCATCCACATAAGGCAAGGTTTTCAGGTATTTTGCTGCGCTGATTTGATCTTCAGCCTCTTTCACTCCCAATTGCATGTATGTAGCATTGCGCCAATCTCTGCCACGAGCACCTGTTCCACGACCATCTACATTCACCACTAAATAGCCAGCATCTGCCAAGGCATAACCAAAACGCTTGCGCCAATTGTTCAATACACGTTGGCTAGTAGGACCGCTATATTGCAGCATTACAACTGGATATTTCTTATTTTTGTCGAAGTTCTTTGGCAGGATTCGCCATGCATTCAACACATCGCCACGCTCGGTGGTAATAGTAAAGAACTCTTTCTCATTCACACCCAACGCTTGCCATGACTTCATGATAGAGTCATTGTTGAGCAACTCCTTCTCCATTGCCCATTGACCATTACCCATAGCCTTATACATGGTGTATGTATGCGGAGTGGTGGTACTATGATAACATTGGATATAGCGTTTCCAATCCGCAGAAAAGTGCAAATCATGCGTACCATCGCCTTGCGTGAGACAGGTGGTGATATTCTTCTTGATATTCAACGCATACACTTGGCGCGTCATTGGTGTATTAGCCGCCTGATAATAAAGTGTTTGCGTAGTAGGATCATAGCCATACACCTTGGTAATATCACGCTCTTCAGGGGTAAGCAATCGTTGTTCAATGCCTTGCGAATTGTACATAAATGCTTGGGTATAACCCTCTTTCTCGCTCAGCACAATCACACGTCCATCACCGAGCCATTGCCATTGATCAAACAACTCATAGTTCACGAAGTATTTCTTGCTCTCTTCACTATAGAATGGGTGGCAAACAGTAGATTTAGGATTACCCTTCAGCACATCCATCTTATTTTGATCGCGATTCATATGGAGGATAACCAAATCACTCGTTGGTTGCTCATCCTTCTTGCTAGGTTTCGTAAGCGGTGTCCATGTAATACGTGGGAGATAACCATCCATATTCGCTGGCAATTCCATGGTGCGAATTGTCTTATAATGAATATCATATACACAAATGCTAGCTTTGGCATTAGGCGCACCTGCCTTTGGATAGCGCAACGAATGAAGCTCTGGATACAGCGATGTACGCTCACCCTCTGCCTCATTGCCCAAATAGGTTTGCCAACTGAAGGTAGGTACTTCAGTCTCGTCCAATCGAACAAAAGCAATTTGTTTGTTATCTGGAGAAAAGGCAAATAAGCATGTTGTACCAAACTCTTCCTCGTACAACCAATCAGAGATACCATTAAAAATCTCGGTATTGGCATCGTTGGTAATAGCTACCTCGGTTTTGAAATCAACCTTGTAAATGTACAAGTTGTTATCCGCCTTGGCATATACCACATACTTGCCATTAGGCGACATTACAGCGTCACGCACGGGTACATCACTGAGCTGCGTGCGGGCATTGCCTTTTTGAGTATCTACTAGATAATAATCTGCAAAAAAGGAGTGACGGAACAACTTCTGCTTGTTCTCAAACTCCAGGCGATAACGATTATTAGATATTGGATTTTCCTCTTTCAACGCCAATACACTATCCATCTCTTGAGCAGACATGGTTTTAGCGTTGTAGTTCTGAATAATATCCATCATGCGGTCGGCATGTGCAAATGCACATACACTCCAAACACATAGCAACAATATACCTTTACGCATCATTTTTCTCTTTATATACAAAAAACGCGCAAAGATACTACTTTTTTTTGACATATGCAAATAAATCTTGTTTTCATTGGCAGATATATAGATATTTTCTGCCATTTCGTATTTGCAAACGATAATTACCCCAAAGAAGGACGCAATCGCCTACCCTATCTTCGAGCGGTTTGACAAAGACATCCTCTATATCATTAAAACCAAAAGGCCATGTCGTAAAACCCGCACCATCATGTGCAGCAAAAAGCAACCAACCATCAGACTGCATCAAATCCAAACTCACCGAAGAAGAATATGCCACCACTTGGTCATAGGTAGCATTAGGACCATATCCAAAAGTAAGCATTCGTTCACCACCTGAATATACATAGTATATGCACAACGAACCATCAGTCAATACTCGATAGCGCCATTGGGATGGTTGATTCGACAATTTCGTACCGCTATAACCTACCCAACCACCAGAAGCAACATGCTGAATAGTCAGCGTGCTATCATCTTGAAAAACAATAGCATACAGCATATCATCAGGAGTCGATGAATAGTTGATATACGAGGTGTCACCATAAAGCAAATTCACCTGCTGTGCTGCCACTACTCCGTCCAACACTGCACCTTTCATTCCCACTTGCCAAAAACCATTTGCAAGCAGATAATCACCTGATACACAGCCAATCACTTGCTCCGCACCTTGTATATCAGAATAGACCGCCCAAAGGCGACAATTATGCTTTGGGAAATACCGTTCACCTGCTCGCCAAACGCGAGGACATGTGTCTGCCTCAAGCACCTCTTTTTCGCTCCATCCCACAAAATGCCACTCCAAAGTATCTATGCCTTGAGGCAAAAGAACACCCGCTCCAATCGACTCCTCAACAAGGGCAGGATACGCTATTTCAAGACCTGATTCAAAGGTCACCTCGTATGGCGATGGGAGAGGCAATGTATAATAAATTTTACAGCTTTGAATATACAAACTATTCTTGCTCGCTTCTATGTAAAGTCTCATATTCTCAGCAGGTTGCACCACCCTATTAATCGCAGAACTAACATCTACCCATGACGTCGTAAAACTACCATTCCAAGCCACATTGGCAAAGTCTGTTTCTGCAATCTCCCATACCAATTCGTCGCCTATATGCAACGTCAATGACCCTGCTCCTTGTGAGGTATTAGAGTGCATACTCAGCACCACAGAATCTATGACACATGCATCCCATCCAGAGAGTTGCAGCGTAATAGAATTACCTGCCGTTATTCTGTCCTTTTGGCCTGTGCCAGTACGAGAATACACAACCTCGCTACCTTGCGGAGGAGTTCCATCTACTATAACCGAATTTGAAGAGGCAATAGTATAGGTAGCGCTCAATATCGAAATGAGAAATCCAAGTATCATTTTTTATTAATTTTCTGCAAAGGTACAAATAAATTTGTATATATCAAAAATTTTTTGTAATTTTGCGCGCTTTTTATGGATTCTTAACAATTGACACTTTTTCTTTCCTTATCCATTTAGCGGAGGATAAGCCGAAGATAAGCCGAGGATAGACGGATGATAGAAAGTGCCAACAGCGACGGAAATCTTAAAAATCGACATAAAAACAAACAATAAAAACAATTAACATCATGCAAAAAATCCAACTGAAACGTGGTTTGGACATCCCATTTGATGGAGCAGCAGCCCTCACACTCGGTAGTGTGAATCGTCCTGCTATCTTCCACATCGT
>JAEIGA010010791.1_pt1 | contig 13862 bp, 12 predicted proteins | sample 9270691 | NCBI WGS metagenome assembly JAEIGA01 (sample SAMN17057246, study PRJNA624740) | gut metagenome | biome: biome; isolation source: fecal sample | host: Bos grunniens | place: China: Xizang | collected 2019 | reverse complement strand
TTGTCGCCTTTTCTGTGAGGACCATCGAGAACCATCTGGTCGCCTGTGTATGCATGAACTGTTGTCATGATACCGCTCTGGATAGCTGCATAGTCGTTAAGAGCTTTAGCCATAGGAGCAAGGCAGTTTGTTGTACAAGAAGCAGCAGAAATGATCTTGTCATCAGCTGTAAGAGTTTTCTCGTTAACGCTGAATACGATTGTAGGAAGGTCATTTCCTGCAGGAGCAGAAATAACTACCTTCTTAGCACCTGCATCAATGTGAGCCTGTGCTTTAGCTTTTGATGTGTAGAAACCTGTACACTCGAGAACTACGTCAACACCGATTTCTCCCCAAGGAAGATCTTTAGCGTCTTTCTCTGCATAGATTGTGATTTTCTTGCCATCAACTGTGATAGATGTCTCATCACACTCAACTGTGTGTCCGTCATATCTTCCCTGTGCTGTATCATACTTTAAAAGATGAGCAAGCATTTCAGGGCTTGTCAAATCGTTAATTGCAACTACTTCATATCCTTCGGCTCCAAACATTTGTCTGAATGCAAGACGGCCGATACGTCCAAAACCATTAATAGCAACTTTAACTGCCATAATTGTTACCTCCATTAAATATAAAAATTTACCATTTGTTATTATACCCTACGTATACAAAAAAAACAACCCTTTTATTGTTTTTTAAAACAGCATTTAAAATAAACAAAAAACTCAATCCACGTCAGGAGCTCTGTACGCACAAATAAAAATCCTGTTGGGCTCGTAAGAAAGCGGTTCTAAAGACGGCTGAGTAGACCTTATTCTGGCGTCAGAACCTCCATCATATCTGTAATACAATCCATCCGGTCCTTCTCCTGCATACAAAAATACATGGCCGTAAGGTTCAGGTTCTCCCTCATACCCTACATATACAACGTCGCCCGGTAATAACTTTGCCGGATTTTCTATTTTTTTAAAGCCTTTATCAACCATAAATGGTATCAAATCAGCCATAAGACCGTGAGCTGTAGGTTGTCCTTCTGTAAAGCCGGAATTATAAAGAGCCCAACCTACAAGTCTGTCACAAGAAACCAGCTTTTCACAATCTTCTTTACCTGCCGTAAGTGCAGGATTAATCTTGCAATGACCGTAAGAATAGCCGTTATCTCGTATATGATCAGCTATAATCTTTGCTTCCCAAAGAATTTTTGCCGATACAAGCGTTTTGCCGGGAGCATATATAAATTCTCCCTTTGAATCAAAAACTGCATATCCGTATTCTTTCTTTTCGTCAGCCTTTTCTTTAGCTTCTTTTAAGCTGTCGTACTTGCCTATCTGTGTACCTTCTTCATTATACGGCGAACGCACATAATACGGAGCTGTTCCTTTTGAACAGCTTGTCACAGCAGGACACATCAAACAAACAGTCAACATCAATAGCACCAACCTTTTCATAAATAACTCCTTCACAAAAACTTTCATAGTACAAATAACCATACTTAATTTATAGCTATTCGCGCCTTAAATGTCAATACAAATTTCTCACACAGTTCTTTTTTTTCAGTGTAAAATGTGCTATAGTTTACATTGTTAATTTTGAAAGGCGGTTCAAAAAATGGCATTTCTACCAATTACTGCAAAAGAAATCCATGAAAGAGGATGGGACGAGGTCGATTTTGTTCTCGTAACAGGCGACGCATACGTAGACCATCCGTCTTTTGGTACAGCAATTATTTCACGAGTTCTTGAGGACGAGGGAATGCGTGTGGCAATTTTGGCGCAACCCGATTGGAAAACATCAAAGGATTTCACGCGTTTTGGCAAACCGCGTTTAGGCTTTATGGTAAATTCCGGCAATGTAGACTCCATGGTAGCACACTATACTGCCGCCAAAAAAAGACGTAGTGATGACGCGTACTCTCCCGGCGGAAAAGCAGGATTCCGTCCTGACAGAGCGCTTACTGTCTACTGTAAAAAAATACGAGAAATTTACGGAAATATTCCAATAATTGTAGGTGGTCTGGAAGCTTCGCTCAGGCGTTTTGCCGGTTATGACTACTGGAAGGATACGGTTATGCCTTCCGTTATGGAAGATTGCGAAGCCGACCTGCTTTCATTCGGAATGGGCGAAAATCAAACTCGCCAAATTGTCAGACGACTAAACAACGGAGAACCGATTGCATCTCTAACAGATATCAGGGGCACTTGCTATATGACAAAAAAGCGCCCTACAAAAAAATCCGCTGTTTATTTGCCTTCCTTTAAAGAAATCACAGAAAGCAAAGAAAAATATGCAGAATCCTGTCGCATTGAGCTTGACGAACAAGACGCTGTGCGCGGTAAACCTCTTATTCAAGAGCAGCAAAAAGGTTGGCTCGTCCAAAATCCGCCAATGATGCCCCTTACAACAAAAGAATTAGATGAAATATACGCCTTGCCTTACGAAAGGACATGGCATCCTTCTTATGATGATGTAGGCGGTGTTCCTGCCATTCAGGAAGTTGAATTTTCCATAACTCACAACAGAGGCTGCTTCGGAGCATGCAATTTCTGTTCAATCGCTTTTCATCAAGGACGTGCTGTCACTTGCCGAAGTCGCGAGTCGATTTTGCGTGAGGCGAACTTACTGACACAAAGGCCTAATTTCAAAGGATACATTCACGATTTGGGCGGCCCCACAGCGAATTTCAGAATCCCGTCGTGTGAAAAGCAAAAAAAGCACGGGCTTTGTCCTTCAAAGAAGTGTTTGGCGCCCACTCCTTGTAAGGCTTTAAAGGTTGACCATACGGAATACCTCTCTCTGCTCCGGGACTTGCGCGCTGTTCCGAAAGTAAAAAAAGTTTTTATACGTTCCGGAATACGTTATGACTATTTACTTTTAGACAAAGACGATACATTTTTCAAAGAACTTGTAGAGCATCATGTAAGCGGACAGTTAAAGGTGGCGCCTGAACACTGTTCTGCTGCCGTATTGGATAAAATGGGCAAACCGCACATTGAAGCTTATAAAAAATTTGCGCAGAAATACTTTGCAATAAATAAAAAGATAAAGAAAGAGCAATATTTGGTACCGTATTTGATGTCTTCGCATCCCGGTTCAACTCTAAAGGATGCTGTTGAGTTGGCTTTATTTTTAAAGGAACAAAAGTTAAGGCCTCAACAAGTACAAGATTTTTATCCTACACCCGGCACAATTTCAACTTGTATGTTCTACTCCGGGATTGACCCTTATACAATGAAAAAAGTGTATGTGCCAAAAACAAAAGAAGAAAAGGCCGAGCAAAGGGCGTTGCTGCAATATTTCCGTCCCGAAAACAGGCAGGCTGTAATTGCAGCTTTGACAAAAGCAGGGCGAAAAGACTTAATCGGTAACAAGCCTGAGTGCCTTGTTGCTCCGATAGCTATCAAGCAAAAAACATTTAAAAGCAAAGTTACAACGCAGACAACAAAAAAACACGGCAAAAGAATGAAACGATAAGACATTAAGGAGAGGCTTTTATAGAATGGAAAAACAAATAAAAATTTCTGATTATATTAAAACAGGCAGCTTACCAACGGGAAAATTAAATAAAATCACTGATGTAAAGGGAGTGCGTGTCGGTCATTCCACAATAAAAAACGCCGAGAATTATACAGGTGTTACTGTGATTTTACCTTCAGAGAACAATATCTATACTAATAAATTAGAAGCGGCAGCTTACGTTTTGAATGGTTTCGGGAAAAGTACGGGTCTTGTTCAAATTGAAGAGCTTGGACTTTTAGAAGCGCCGATAGCCCTTACCAACACACTGAATGTAGGCAAAGTATTAGACGGCATGCTTGATTATGTTATCGATAATTTAGCAAGCGATGATGTGTTTTGCTCAATCAATATACCTGTTTTAGAATGCAACGACAGCCTTATAAATAACATCAGAAAAAGAGCTGTTGAAACAAAGCACGTTTACGAAGCTATCGAAAACGCGTGTGAGAACTTTGAAGAAGGAGATGTAGGCGCAGGCACCGGTACAAAATGTCACGGATTTAAAGGCGGTATCGGTTCTGCTTCCAGAATAGTAGAACTTGATGGTAAGGAATACACCGTCGGAATACTCGTCCAAACAAACCACGGGCACTGTGAAGATTTGCGTATCGACGGCAAGAAAGTCGGTCTTAAATTAAAAGAACGTATTGACGAATTAAATTATGCCGAAAAAGGTTCTGTCATCGTCATTATGGCTACAGATATTCCCATGTCAAGCAGGCAAATCAAAAGAGTTTTAAAGCGTGTAGATATTGGTCTTATACGTAATGGTTCATATACGAGTCACGGCAGCGGAGAAGTATTTTTGGGATTTTCCACAGCAAACGTCCATACAAGTGATTCAAAAGCATTTTTTACAACAACTTATGTTAAAGATGATTTTTTAAACATCGTATTCAAAGCTATCGGAGAAGCAACAGAAGAGGCAGTCTTAAATGCCATGCTTAATGCCCACGAAGCTAAAACCATTCAAGGAAAGACTTGTCATAGCTTAAGGGATTACTTTGATTTAATTTTAGAAGAATTTAAGGAATAAAAATTTTTGATGCAACATATAAATGAATTGATATATCATTACAGGAGTTTATATTGTGTCTTTAACTTTATATTTCAAGAAAAAGCGAGCCTTGTTGATGCAACGCAGATTAAACAAAGCCGCCTATAATCGTTATAAGCAAGCAGAATCCATACCATATAAAAAAACAGCGGCAAGAATATTATGCTTTGCCGCTGCCGAAATTTTATTGTTATTTATTATTTACATAATATAATCTGCAGGATTTTTGAATTCACCGTTCAAAATTACCTCAAAGTGAAGATGAGGGCCGGTAACTCTTCCTGTAGCTCCCATTGCCGCAATATGGTCTCCCTTTTCAACCATGTCACCAACCTGAACAAAAGCTTCGTCTAAATGTGCATATTTTGTTTCAAATCCGTTACCATGGTCAACTAATACGTATAATCCATATCCACTCTCAAAGCCGACATATGTAACTTCACCCTTAGCTGCCGCAAAAATAGGTGTTCCCGTGAAACTTCCCAAATCAATTCCCGTGTGGAATTTTGTTGTGCCGTTAATGGGATCTTTCCTGTATCCGAAAGGCGAACCAACACCGCCCTCTGTGGGATACAAATCAGGATATCTGTCGATTTCATCACGGAAAGCTTCTGCCTTATCATATAAAGCAGAAATCAACTCATTACCTTGCTCCGTATATCCAAAATAATCGCGTATCAAAAGCTCTGTCTCGGCAATGGCATCTTCAATGCTGTTTATTTCCCCGTCAGAACGTGACGCTGCAGAGCCGGTCAAATCAAGATTTTCGATTTGCTCCTTAAGAGCTTCTCCAATCTGTTCTTTTTCTATTTGACTGTTTTCTATTTCTTCTTGCTGATTCTGAATTATTTCGTTCTTCTCCGCAACATCTTTCTGTGTTGCTTCAAGTGACTCTTCTAACTTATTAATCTGCTCGTTTTTCTCTGAAAGCTTGTCCGAAAGTCCGGCTTTATCATTAGCCAATTGCTGATTTTCTGCGTTAGATGCAAACAGGCTAATACCTAATACAGAAATAATTGCGCAAACCAAAACCATAGCAACGGCGCCCTTTGAAATAGATTTTACCTCTTCAACGGCTGCTTGTAACAAACTTTTTATAAAAGATTGTTTTGCTGTATTATTCTCTTTCTGCGTTTCGTTGCTTCTTTCGTACATTAAAATTATCCTTTCCTTTTTGCGTGCCGCAAGCTTGCAATTAGGGCGATTATATCATTAATATAACTTTTTGTAAACTTTATTCATAAATTATTAACACTTTTACCATCTTCCGGGTTTTTTATCCGGTCTTTGTCCTCCACCCATTTCACCCGGGCCCATATCAGGTTTTATGCCCGGATTACGACCACCGTCGCCAAAGCCGCCACCCATTCCTTTATCTCCGACATAAGACAATATTTGCGATACAGAGACTTCACCCTCTGTATTTCCGCCGCTGTAAGAACCGTTAGCCATAAGTCCGTCACTTTTATCGCCGCCGGAATATTCTCCTCCCGTATACGCTGTGTAAGTAGAGCCATTCTTTATATCAGGCGAGCTGAAAATTACAGAGCTATACGTTTTTGATGGCGCAAAATTCAATAAATCATTACCGTTTTCATCTGTAATTCTGATTATTGTTCCTGCCTGTTGTATGCCTTTAAGCGTTATTATAATAACATTTTGTGTTGATGCGCCTGTGGGATATTCCGCCATTCCGTTACTGCCTGCCGTCACCAAAAAGCCTCCGTTAGCATAGATTGTACCGTTAGCATCCAAAGAACCGTTTCCTCCGTTTGTGGGGCCGTTAACAATAGCTGCGCCTCCGCTAATCGTCAAATCTCCGTTAGAGTCTAGTCCGTCACCATCTGCATCAACATATAAGTAACCTCCGGAAATATTAACTTGACATGCCTCTTGGTATTGCATACCGCCTCCACCGCCGCCAAAGCCGCCAAATCTGTCATTTGAACTTGATGCATTATTGCCAACAGTGGCATTAAGTCCGTCATCACTTGACTTAACGCACGTTTTACCACCGGAAATATTAATTACCGTTGCCTCAATTCCCTCATAACTCTTTGTAATATTTATCGTGCCGCCACATACTGCCAATATTTTATCGCAGTGCATACCGTCATCACCGGCACTTATTGAAACGTCACCGCCCGCCACAGCCAGCAGTGTTACCGCCTGTAATCCGTCCTCGTAAGCCGTGACATTTACATTGCCTCCCTCCACATATACATAACCTTTTTGGTCATTGTTTTCTTTTGTAGATTTTATACCGTCGCCGCTTTTGGACGAAGCATTAATTTCGCCGCCTTTTATTACAACACAATCATTTCCTCTTATGGCATTATTTACAGCCGCAACATTTATCTTTCCGCTTATTATTTTAAGCTCATCTTTACAGCCGATGCCGTTATTAAAGTTCGCTGTAACATTCAACGTCCCCTCGCCGTTAATTGTAAGTGCTTTTTTACTGAAAAGTGCTGCATTGGGCTCGCCGGTCGTTTCTCCCGTAGTCTCGTCAACTTCTGTTACGGAATACTCATAGCTATCTTCGTCTGTCAGTGTGTTTACAGTATTGTTTGCTAATGTGATTACTGTTTTCTTGCCGTTATTAATGTATATCGGTGCACTTTTTTTACAATTAATTGTTGCTCCGTTCATAACCAAATGAACTTGATTTTCTCCCGCCTCAACATACAACTGTCCGTTATCAGTACTACCGCTTATTACATACGTGCCTGCCTCAGTAATTTTTACCGTGACACATTCACCTTTTATAATTTCCGCTCCGATGCCTGATACGTCTGCATTGTTTCCGTCAAATTTTACATGACATGCTTCATTAGTTACACTTGTATCTTTATCAAATCCACTGTAAGTTACACTTATATTCGTTCCGGCTGTTGCTGCCTGCGGATTTTCTTTGCAGATTTCGCTGCTGTTCCAATAATTACTGCCGCCGCTGCCGCCTTTGTCAGAGCCCGGTGCCGCATTATTGTTTGTTTCTCTGTTACAGCTTGTCGCACATATAAAAAGCACAACGAGAAAGGCCAATATTCCGTATGTTTTCTTATGATATTTATATTTCATTATACATTTCTCCTATCTATTGCCCTTCAAAAATAAAAAGGTACACTTAAATCGTTTCAAAGTGTACCTTAACAAATTGTCATTTTTGTGTCTTATTTGTATTATTTTATTTTCTTACATACTCAACAAAGTTAAATGTAATTTCGCCTGTTACACCTGCCGCGCCTCTGTAAATCGCTGTAATATCTTCACTTTCGGAAACAACACTCCATTCTGCCATTTCATCAAGATTCGGGAAATAAACATCCTTTTCAAATGATTTTTTAAACTTTGTTATATACGCCCTATTGCAATAAGGAAGCATCTGTCTGTAAACACTTGCGCCTCCTATTATAAATACATCATCCGAAGCCAAACCCTCATTCTCGAATTTCTTCAATAAATCAAATAATTCCTCAAGCGAATGTGCTACTACTGCGCCCTCGGGAGCGTAGTCACGATCCGGATTGAGAACGATATTCCGTCTGTCCTTCAAAACACGTCCACCGGGAAAAGTTGCCAAAGTGTTTGAGCCCAAAACTACTGTTTTCCCTGTAGTTAAGCGAGCGAATTGTTGTAAATCCTCTTTCACTCTTGCAAGAAGATCACCTTTGTTACCTATTCCCCATTCTGCATCTACTGCAACTATTACATTCATTTATGCCTGCCTCCACATTATATAGCCATCTCAATTTTGCCGATTTTCTCACCGTGTTGATAATTTTCTACCTTGAAGCTCTCAGGCGTAAAGTCGTAAAAATTCGTAATGCTCTTATCCAGCTCTACCTTTGGCGCAGGGTATGCTTGACGCTTAATCAATTCTTCAACAATCGGAATATGTCTGTCATAAATATGCGCATCTGCAATTACGTGAACAAGCTCACCGGGAACCAAACCCGAAACTTGAGCAAACATATAAACAAGCGCTGCATACTGCGCCACATTAAAAGCATTTGCCGCCAGCATATCTTGCGAGCGCTGATTTAAAATAGCGCAAAGTCTGCCCTCTGTTACATTAAAAGTCATGCTGTAAGCGCAGGGATATAATGCCATTTCATGAAGATCTTGGAAATTATACAAATTTGTCATTATTCTTCTGCTGGCACGATTATTCTTTAAATCATAAAGAACCTTGTCTACCTGGTCAAACATACCTTCTTTGTATTGGTGTTTAACCCCCAATTGATATACGTAAGCATTACCTATAGAACCGTTCTCGTCAGCCCAAAGATCCCAAATATGGCTGTTAAGATCATGAATATTATTAGATTTTTTCTGCCAAATCCACAAAATCTCGTCAACTGCCACAGAAAGCTTTATCGGTCTTATTGTAATTAAAGGAAACTCCTTTTCTAAATCGTATCTGTTTACTACTCCGAATTTTTTCTTTGTGTAAGCAGGTGTGCCGTCAGCCCACTTCGGTCTGACGCCTTCATCCTTTTCCCATGAGCCGTTTTCTAAAATATCTTTACATGTATTAATAAATGCTACATCTGCCGAACTCATAAATTTGCCCCCTTTAACTTTCTTCTTATTCTTTGTATCGCATTGTCAATCGATTTACTCTCTTTGCCAAGTGTGACACCTATTTCCTCGTATGTACCGCCTTTTAAGTACTCACTTAAAACAATTTTTTCAAATTTGCTAAGTTTTTCTTCTATTTCCTTATATAAATTTTCTCGCCACTCACGATTTTCTATTATGCTGACGGGATTATCATCAGAAAGTTCTTCCCTGTTATCAAGCGAAACATAATCATTAAGCGGTTGATGCTTTTTCCTTGCTGCCGTCTTTATCGCTGTATAAATCTGCCTTTTTATACAAATAATCGCATAAGCGGAAAAATCCACACCCTCTCCGGCTGAATAATTGCATATTGCCTTGTACAGTCCGATCATTCCTTCCTGCACAATATCATCGCTGTCTCCTCCCAGCAAAAAATATGTTCTTGAGGCTGAACGCACAATTGACTTGTATTTATTAAGGATGTACTCGCAAGCAACATCATTTCCTTTTTGTGCCTGCAAGACGTATTCTTCGTCACTCTTTAACAATCTTTACGCCTTCTTTGGTGTCAATAAGTGTAATTCCCATTTCTTTAAGCTTATCTCTTATTTCATCAGCAGTTTTAAAGTCTTTTGCTTTCTTTGCAGCTGTGCGCTTCTCAACAAGCTCTAAAATCTCCTGTGATACCTCCGGCTCGTCACTTTCTGCTTCTTTACTGTCACCATTTGAATTTTCTTCTATAGATAATCCTAATACTTGGTCTGCAAAAAGCGCAAATTCGTAAATATCGTGGCTCTTTTCACTGTTTTTCAAAACTTTCCACAATATACCAAGTCCAAGCGGCACATTAAGGTCATCGGACACTGCTTCTGTAAACTCTTTTTTCCATTCTTCTATAGTCTCTGACGGAATATTGCCCGCAGCCGCCGCTTTGTGTTTTGCTACTGCTGCATACAAACGTGTTAAAGATGTTTGAGCCGCATCAAGAGCGTCCCATGTAAAGTTTAATTTATTACGATAGTTACCGTTCAAGCAGAAATATCTGTATGCCAAAGGTGAATAACCTTTTTCGATTAAATCAGAAACAGTATACGTATTGCCAAGGCTTTTAGACATTTTACCGTTGTCTACAAGCAAGAACTCACTATGCATCCAATAGTCAACAGATTTTTTTCCTGTAAGTGCCTCTGACTGAGCAATTTCATTTTCGTGATGAATCGGAATATGATCCACTCCACCTGTATGAATATCAAAACAATCTCCCAAATACTCTCTTGACATTGTAGAGCACTCAATATGCCAACCGGGGTATCCCATTCCCCATGGGCTGGGCCATTGCATAATATGCTCTTTGGGAGCCTTTTTCCATATTGCAAAGTCTGCCGGATGACGCTTTTCGTTATTAACTTCTACACGTTCGCTGGCTCCTGCAAGCTGTTCTTCAAGATTTGCTCTTGACAATCTGCCGTAACGCGGAAACTTGGAGATGTCGAAGTATATTCCGTCGCTTGTCTCATAGCCATAGCCTTTTGCACAAAGCTCTTGTACAAATTCAATCATTTGATCTATATGTTCTGTTGCTTTTGGTGTAAGCTCCGGTCTTTCTATATTGAGCCTTTTAAGGTCTTCAAAAAACACGCCGGTGAAATATGCCGCTATTTCCCAAGGTGTTTTCTTTTGAGTCTTAGCTGCCTTTTCCATTTTATCTTCGCCTTCGTCGCCGTCCGAAGTCAAATGTCCCACATCAGTGATATTCATAACGTGTTTAAGCTTATATCCGTTAAGTTTTAAAGCTCGTCTTAAAATATCCATAAAAACATACGTACGCATATTGCCTATATGTGCGTAATTGTAAACAGTTGGTCCGCAAGAATATATTGTTACATTTTCTTCACTCAGCGGTTTAAACTCTTCTTTTTTTCTCGACATTGTATTATAGACTTTCATTTCAATCCTCATCTTTCCCGTTGCTTCCTCGCAACTTTTCCAATTCTCTTTCTATCATTTCCAATTCCTGTGCCACAGGGTCAGGAACCTTATTATGCTCAAGGGCAATTGAAGGAGCTACATCAGGTTTGCTGTCAACTCTCTCACCGTCCATTTTGATAACTCGGGCTTTCATGCCTGTTACCGTTGAATTCTCAGGAACATCATCCAGTACAATAGAGCCTGCACCTATCATAGCATTATTTCCAATCGTAACAGGTCCTAATACCTTGGCTCCGGCACCTATTAAAACATTGTCGCCTACTGTAGGATGCCTTTTGGAATGCTTTTGCCTTCCCGTACCACCCAAAGTCACTTGGTGATAAATTGTGCAATTATTACCTATAACTGCTGTCTCACCTATTACCACACCATGTCCATGGTCAATAAAAAGGCCATCGCCTATTTGTGCCCCGGGGTGAATCTCAATGCCTGTTCTCCTGTTTGCTATCTGGGATACCCACCTTGCTAAAAAAAACAGCTTGTGTCTGAAGAAAAAAGCCGACACTTTGTGATAAATAAGTGCATGCAAACCGGGATAAAGCAGAAAAACCTCCACTGCATTTCTTGCAGCAGGGTCTCTTTTGGCTATTGACTTTGCATCTTTAATAATCCCCATAACATCACCGTTGATTATACCTTACTTATCAAGTATATGCATAACTGTATATACTTGATATATTTTATCACATGGAATTTATTATTACAACAAAAAACATGGTATGCCTATGGCTATTGCAAAAATAAATTGCGGTGAGTTGGGCAATATGGTATAATGGCAAAGCTTGCTTGGTACGAGCGTAATATTTGCCTGCATAGTTAAATGGATATAACAAGCCCCTCCTAAGGGCTAGTTGTAGGTTCGATTCCTACTGCGGGTGCCAAAAAGTGTCGAATTCATCATGTTTTCGGCACTTTTACTTTTCTTTACTCACTCAAATTTTCAGATTAAATTTTTATTTTAGAATATTAAAATTGTTTTGATGTCAAAATATATATGCAGCAAAATTCAAGGAGAATGTAGCATGTGTACAGCAGTCACTTATAAGACAAAAAATCATTATTTCGGCAGAAATTTAGACTTAGAATATTCTTATGACGAAAAAATCACTATTACACCGAGAAACTATGCTTTTCATTTTCGCAAAACAAGTAAAATGGAAAGCCATTTTGCGATAATCGGAATGGCTTATGTTTTAAAAGGATATCCGCTGTATTACGACGCAACAAACGAAAAAGGTCTTAGCGCCGCGGGACTAAGCTTTCCGCAAAACGCAGACTACAAGCCGTATTGCAGCGGAAAGGATAATATAACTCCGTTTGAACTTATTCCGTGGATTTTGGGGCAATGCGAGACAGTTGCAGAAGCGGAAAATCTGTTAAAGCGAATCAATCTTTTAAACGAGAATTTCAGCGAAGCTCTTCCCCTATCGCCGCTTCACTGGATTATATCAGACAGAGAACGTTCTATTACGTTGGAATCAACGCCAACAGGAATACAAATCTATGATAATCCGATTGGAATTCTTACAAACAGCCCGACTTTCGATTATCACTTATTTAACTTGAACAACTATATGAAGCTCACAAAAGGCATTCCGGATAACACCTTTGCCGGAGGAAGCCGTAATTTAGAATTAAAAACATACTCCCACGGAATGGGCGCTATAGGCTTACCCGGTGACGCTTCCTCTTTATCAAGGTTTGTAAGGGCAACTTTTGTTAAAATGAATTCAGCTTCAGGTTCGTCTGAAGCTGAAAGCGTAAGTCAGTTTTTTCACATACTAAAGTCCGTGGAAATGCAAAGAGGTTGTGTGCAAACAGTAAAAAATCTTTACGATATTACAATTTACAGTTCTTGCTGCAATACCGACCGTGGCATTTACTATTATACTACGTATGACAACAGCCGAATACATGCGGTGGATATGCATAAAGAAAATTTGCACGGCAACACTCTCATAGAATATCCTCTAAAAAAAGAGCAATCGATAGAATACCTGAATTAAGTTCTCACAGTCACGAAAAATCCGTTAAATATATTTTTCTAATTTCAAAATTGCTTTAAACATCATTAATAATAAAGCGCTTGACAATCACAAATACCGGTAGTAGAATTCGCGTGTATTATTTATCAGAGCAGATATTGCGCGTCAAGTACCGAAGGATGGGAGTAGAGCCTTCGGGCGAAAAATGCAAGTTAATCACTAAAGCATTTGCGGTGCAATATTACATCCGCTGCGACCTTCATATAGGTACAACTGATGATGCTCTCTTATGGTTAATTCTTATATTAATGAAAGGGAGTTTTATTTATGGGAAAAACAAAAAAACTTTTTGCATGTTTTACAGACGTGCACTCTATTGTGGCAATGGCACTATTCATTGCGTTAAGTATAGTTTTCGGCAAATTTCTTGCATTTAACATAACATCCTCAATACGAATAAGCCTTGAAAATCTACCGATAATTGTTGCTGCTGCTGCATACGGGCCTATTGCGGGAGCCGTTGTGGCCGCTACTGCTGATTTAATAGGCTGTGTTATGGTAGGTTACACAATAAATCCCATTATTACCATGGGTGCCATTTCAATAGGACTAATTGCAGGAACATTATCTCATATAAATTGTAACAAATATATCAAAAGTTTTATTACTGTTGTACCTGATCACTTTATCGGCTCAGTGATAATAAAATCAATAGGCCTTTATGTATATTTCAAGTTGCCGTTTTTGTTAACTTTTGCCGGTCGTGTAGG
>JAEIGA010010790.1_pt1 | contig 13863 bp, 8 predicted proteins | sample 9270691 | NCBI WGS metagenome assembly JAEIGA01 (sample SAMN17057246, study PRJNA624740) | gut metagenome | biome: biome; isolation source: fecal sample | host: Bos grunniens | place: China: Xizang | collected 2019 | reverse complement strand
AGTTCGACTGGTGTTCGGTAAATGCTCTCCAGACAATCCGCAACCAGGGATACAGGGGAGTCATGATCAACTACAACCCTGAGACTGTATCTACTGACTACGATATGTGTGACCGTCTCTACTTTGACGAGCTCACATTCGAGCGTGTAATGGATATCCATGACCTGGAGAATCCACACGGAACAGTGGTTTCAGTAGGTGGTCAGATTCCTAACAACCTCGCTCTCCGTCTCGATCAGAATAAGGTTAATATCCTTGGAACAAAGGCTACTTCAATCGATAAGGCTGAGGACCGTCATAAGTTCTCATCAATCGTAGATGCTCTCGGAATCGACCAGCCTAAGTGGAAGGAGCTTACTAACTTCGACGAGGTGGATCAGTTCATCGAGCAGGTTGGTTTCCCTGTACTCGTACGTCCTTCATACGTGCTTTCAGGTGCGGCTATGAACGTATGTTACAACCATGAGGAGCTCCGTAACTTCCTTGGTCTTGCAGCGGAAGTATCTGAGAAACATCCAGTTGTAATGTCTGAGTTCATGCAGCGCTGTAAGGAGATCGAGTTCGATGCAGTTGCTGATAACGGTGAGGTAATCGCATACGCAATTTCTGAGCACATCGAGTTCGCCGGTGTACACTCAGGTGACGCTACAATCCAGTTCCCTCCACAGAAGCTTTATGTAGAGACTGTACGTAGAATCAAGAAGATCGCCAAGAAGATTGCAGCTGCTCTCGAGATTACAGGACCTTTCAATATCCAGTTCCTTGCAAAGGATAACTACATCAAGGTAATCGAGTGTAACCTTCGTGCTTCACGAAGCTTCCCATTCGTTTCTAAGGTGCTTAAGATCAATATGATCGAGCTTGCAACTAAAGCAATGCTTGGACTCAAGCCTGCTGCTCCACGCAAGTCAGCATTCGACCTTGACTATGTAGGTATCAAGTCTTCGCAGTTCTCATTCTCACGTCTCCAGCAGGCAGACCCTGTACTTGGTGTAGATATGCACTCAACTGGTGAGGTAGGATGTATCGGTGATGACTTCAATGAGGCACTCCTCAATTCTATGCTTTCTGTAGGTTATGAGATTCCTAAGAAGAATATCCTTATCTCATCTGGAAACGCTCTTCAGAAGGCTGATCTTCTTAACGCATGTAAGCTTCTTGTAGAGAAAGGTTACAACCTTTACGCTACAGAGGGATCATGCAAGTATCTTGTTGAGAACGGTATTCCTGCAGAGCGCGTAATCTGGCCTTCTGAGGCACAGGATCCTGAGCTTGCTGCACAGTACAAGCAGGCTATGGAAATGCTCTCAAACAAGGAGCTTGATCTTGTAATCAACGTACCTAAGAACTTTACTCATAAGGAGCTCACAAACGGCTATTATGTACGCCGTGCGGCAATTGACTTCAACATTCCACTCATCACAAATGCTCGTCTTGCAACAGCGTTCATTCGTGCATTCTGCGCTATGTCACTCGATGACATCCAGATCAAGAGCTGGGATCAGTATTAATAGATACACGTAAAAAGGAATTCCCCGTCACAGCAATGTGGCGGGGAATTTTTATATAGTATGCAGCCATAAGTGTTAAGGCACAGAAATTGACATTTCGCTCAGCAGTGTTTAATTAATTAGTAGTGTGTTATGAAAAACTTATTTTTAACAATGTCAATGGTGGCTTTGATGGTCGCTATGACTGGCTGCAAGTCCAATGAAGCCATGAAGAAGGATGAGGTGAATCCTGACAAGCAGGAAAGGGAGTTCCTCAGAGATGCCATTCGTCATAAGACTCCTGATCTGCAGAGGGTTGACATCATAGACAGTACGGTTGTATATACTCATATTTTTGATGGAATCGTAGATATAAAGACATATACTTATGCAGGTGATGTATGTGTGGAAGCTGAAAGAATATATACATTCCCAACTCAGATGAGTGCTCTCCGTCATTATAGAGATGCAGTTGAAAAGGCTGAACTTTATGATAAGATCGAGATGTTCAACAACCAGGTGAGATACAAGCTCAAGGAGGGTCAGCATAAGGTTGAAACTGCCGGTCTTACCAAGGAACAGCTAAAGGCAAAATTCGATAAGCAGATCTCAGATGCAAAAGCTGATATGAAGAAGAAGGGCGAGTACATCGAGAATGACATTCAGGCCCATAGAGATCATCACAAGGATCATAAGAGATAGTATCTGATTTATGCAATAAGGCTCTGTAGTCAGCGGAAACATTCCGCGAAGCTACAGAGCCTTATTTATTTTATCAGAATTGTCTACATGTCATCCTTGTCCATATTCTGAAGTAAAGCATCATTGGTACCATACTTCTGCATACGGTCCTGAAGGAGTTCCATAGCCTCGATACAGTTCATATCTGCAAGGAACTTACGCATGATCCAGATACGGCTAGCCAAAGCAGGGGAGTAGAGCAGATCGTCGCGACGTGTACTTGAAAGAGTAACATCTACAGCTGGGAAAATACGCTTGTTGCTGAGACGACGGTCGAGCTGAAGCTCCATGTTACCTGTTCCCTTGAATTCCTCGAAGATAACCTCATCCATCTTGGATCCGGTCTCAGTAAGGGCTGTTGCAAGAATTGTAAGTGAACCTCCGTTCTCGATGTTACGTGCTGCACCGAAGAATCTCTTTGGCTTGTGAAGCGCATTGGCATCTACACCTCCTGAAAGGACCTTTCCGGAAGCCGGCTGTACTGTGTTGTATGCACGGGCAAGACGTGTGATTGAGTCAAGAAGGATTACGACATCGTGTCCGCACTCAACCATTCTCTTTGCCTTCTCAAGAACCATGTTGGCAACCTTTACGTGGCGCTCTGCTGGTTCGTCGAATGTAGATGCTACAACCTCAGCCTTCACGCTACGTGCCATATCAGTAACCTCCTCAGGACGCTCATCGATAAGAAGCACGATCATGTATACCTCAGGGTGATTGTCTGCAATTGCATTGGCAATCGACTTGAGGAGCATTGTCTTACCTGTCTTAGGCTGGGCTACGATAAGACCACGCTGTCCTTTACCGATAGGGGTGAACATGTCCACAATACGGCATGACATGTCGTTGTGACCATTGCCAAGAAGGTTGAACTTCTCCTCTGGGAAAAGTGGAGTAAGGAAGTCGAATGGAATTCTGTCACGGATGAATTCCGGTGTACGTCCGTTGATGAACTTGATACGTACGAGAGGGAAGTACTTATCTCCTGCCTTAGGAGGACGGATTTCGCCTGTCACTGTATCACCTGTCTTCAAAGCATGCTGCTTGATCTGATACTGTGATACATAGATATCATCTGGTGAGTTGAGATAGTTGTAATCTGATGAGCGGAGGAAACCGTATCCGTCAGGCATGATTTCAAGTACACCTGTAGCCTCTACGACACCGTCGAACTCGATTACAGGCTCCGGCTGTGGGCGCTGCTGCTTCTTGTTCTGGTGATTATTCTGATTGTTGGTCGGCTGGGTATTGTTCTGCTGATTCTCCTCCTGAGGAGCTTCGGCTTCTGTATTATTTTCTACAGCTGCTACCTCAGCCACTGCTTCAGGCTTGTCCTGAGGCTTCTCCTGGACTTTTTCATGCTTTACCGGATGCTTCTGAAGTCTTTCGCGCTTCTGCTTTCCAGGTTTACGCTGTTGAGCCTCTTCATTTGCAGGCTTTTCAAGCTTATCAGCCTTTTCAGGCTTTTCTGCCTTGACCTTTTCTACAGCTTCAGCTTCTACTGCTACAGGCACTTCTTCTGCAACCTGTGGCTTAGCCTCTACCTGTGACTCCTGCTGAGTCTTGGATTTACGAGCCTTCTTTTTCTGCTGAGACTGCTGCTTAGGCTGTTTTTCCTGAGCCTTAGGCTGTTCTGGAACTGGAACAGGGGCCTGTACTTCAACTACCTCCACCTTTTCCTGTTCAGACTTTACCTCAGCCTTCTCTACCTTCTCGTCCTTCCTTGGACGACCTCTCTTCTTCTGTACAGGCTTTTCCGGTACATTCTGAGCGTTCTTACGAGCTTCCTCGTCAAGAATGCTGTATACCAGATCATCCTTCTCCATCTTTTTGAACCCCTTGATGCCAAGCTCTGAAGCAAGCGCTACGAGCTGTTCGACATCCATAGCTTTCAGTTCGAAAATCTTATGCATAAATTATGTTTGATTGAAATATGTCTTTGAACTCCCATGAACGGGAAAAATAATCATGAATGCTGCGAATGCATGCTGACAATGCAAAATTAGTAAAAAAATCACTATCTGCAACATCCCATGCGGGCTTTCACTCCTAATAATTATTATCCCAGAAGCTGCTGCTCTTCTTGAATTGCAAAAGGTCTGCCAATGCTGCTGCATTAGCTGCAATTCTGAAGCTCCATGACTCCCACTGACCTGTAGGCACCCAAGATACGGCAATATTGAAGCAATGAAGATCATATGTCGCACTAAGCTGCGTTGTACTCATCTTCATGGCCATAAGGTCGAAGTTGGTCGTCAAATTGATAGCCAGACGTGGTGTCAGCTTCACATTTCCTGTCAAGCCGAGTGTCTGGGTAAAGTCATTCTTTGTGATTGCCTGGTTGTTTGAGAACTGGTACGACTTTCTGTAGCTGAAAGAGTAGTTGAAGTTCAATGACCATGGCACATTAGGATTGGTATAATACAACCATCCGCCAGGGATATACTCTCCTGTCATCGGATGATAATATATTCTCTGATAATGGCTCGCACCACCTTGTACGCCACCGCCTCCGCCACCTCCGGCCTCGCCAGTACCATCGTTACCATTGATCTTTCCTTCACCTGAAAGTGAATATGACATGGAAACGCTGGCTGTGTTCAAACGCAGAAGTCCCTGACCTTCCTGAATTGCAAAGCGGTTGATTCTCTTTCCTGAAGGGGAAGATTTGTCGACCTGCATGGCATAAGGGTCAAAGTTGGCATTAGCACTGATACCGAGCTTTTCAAAGATTGAGGTAGACATGGTCACACCCACATTATTCATCTTCAAAGAGTCTGCGAGGAAGTTATATCCAGTGTTGAAGTTCAGCTGGTCGATCAGCTTAATTTTCTTAGAACCTTTACCTGTGGTATCTGCGAGGTCACGTACTTTTGCCTCGAAGTTGTTACCGAGAGAAAGGCTCAGACTGGCTGTCTTACCTTTACCTGGATATGAATTGACCTGTCCGGCATAGATGTTATAGTCCTGAGTATGTACCTTGCCGTTTGCATCTGTGTATGTGAGAGTACGCCAACCATTGAAATGAGTAGCTTTTTCAGGGCTAAATGATGCACTGAGCGATGGTGAAACCACATGTCTGATGGCCTGTACCTTACGGTGCTTTCCGAAGTTGAACATACCGTAAAGTCGGGTACTCATGGATATGGATCCGGAGTAGTTGTGAGTTGCTCCCAATGTGCTGAAAGCCTTGCTTGCTATATCTACGACTTTGCCGGTTTCTGCATCATATTCCTTTTCTGTCTTCTTGAAGAACCAGTTCATACCGTAATTTACGGAAGGAGTCACGTTGATGTATTTGAAGGCAGTAAAGTTAGGAAGACCGATCTGGAAGTTGTGTGCCATTCCGTTCTGGAACTTGTTGATCAGATTCGGATCCTTGAACTCGGAAGCCTTGAAGTTGATCTTGTTCTGAAGTGAAGTATTGTAACCGAGAGAGAACTTCTCATAGAACTTCTCCTTACCTACACGGTTCTTTCTCTTGAACGGATAGAATCTGTTTACTGAGAATGTGACGTTAGGCAATGTGAATGAATATGAGCTGTCCTTCGAGTTCTGGCTGTGAAGGGCATTGATAGAAAGGTTGAGCTTTCCGTTCCAGTTCTTGGAATATGAGACAGATGACGATATCTGGTTCTGAAGGGCTTCAGTTACAGAGGTCGCATTATACTTGTTGTTAGATGGGCTGGAGAAATTCACCGATGCTGAGAAAGTGGTTCCAGGGCGAGCCTTAGAGTCCTGAGAATGACTCCATTTAACACCAAAGTTTCTGGTCTGGAAGAAGTCGCTGCTTCCTTTTTCACCTTTCTGGTCATTTGAATAGGTGAGTGAGAAGTTACCGCTGCATTTGTAATTTACCTTATATCTCGAGTTCAGGTCGAGAGCCCAGGATCCAAGGGTGTAGATATCTCCTGTCAAGGCTATATCGAAGTAGTCTCCGATGACGAAATACATACCAAGGTCTCTGAGATAGAATCCTCGGGAAGCCTCCTCTCCGAATGTCGGGAAAAGGATACCTGTAGCTCTGTCCGGTCTGTCAGGAATAAATCCGAAAGGAAGAACAAGCGGGAACATAGGTACATCTTCAACAACAGCCCACGCAGGTCCGAATACTGTCTTCTGTGACGGTTTTGTCATGACCTTGGCTGCTGTAAGGTGCAGATAATAGTGCGGATGTTCGCAATCACAGACTGTATATCGTCCTTTGGTGATGTTGATCGAGCGGTCCGGCATCATCTTGATGTTCTGTCCATGAAGGAGACCATCCTGCTCCTGTGTAAGCATGTTGGTGATTCTTGCCTTGTTGGTGGCGAAGTTATACCTAACCTCTTCCATTTCATATGATTTTCCGCCCTGTTCCATCTTCGGGGCACCTGTGATCACACCTGTAGTGTCTTTAGTACCTCGTGCGAAGAGGGTGTTGGAATTCAGGTCATATTCCATGTAATCGGCTGTAAGCTTCATGTTTCCATAAGTTACAGAAGCATCGCCATAGTAGTAGATCATCTTTTTTCCATTGCTGAAATCTTCCACGATAGAGTCGCGGGCTGCGGTAAATGCCGGAGCGTCCAATGAACTCTTTCTCAGCATGTTTACTGAGTCTATTTTCGCAATGGAATCGACTTTTGCAATGGAATCCTTTCTGGCTGCAATTGAATCGTTGATTGCGCGTAGAGAGTCTGTAAGGAAAGGTATAGAATCTTTAATTGCCTCAATTTCAGCTTTCGGCCTGCGGGAACGTCTGAGTTTGCGGTCATCCTGTGAGAAGGCGGAATGACTGCATACAACAAGCAGCAGAATGAGCACAAGTGCCCATCTGTCGAGCCATGACTTTATTGTTCCTTTTCTATATATAGACATTAAATATATCTCTGTTACGCAAATTTTTGCTATTTTTGCAAACTGCAAATTTAAAACTATTTTCAATCAATCGCAAATTGAGAACTGATATGTCGATAAAACATACCTATATTACTATAATAATTGTCGCGCTTATCTCGCTTTTGGCTTCTCTTCCAGTGTATAGCCAGCCGGCAAACGGAAATGTAAGCCTGAGAACAATTGTGATAGACCCTGGACATGGTGGAAAAGACCCTGGCGCTCCAGGACCGAACAGCAGCACTAGTGAAAAACATATTGTCCTTAAGATTTCCAAGCTTTTCGGAGATAAGATCAAGAAGGCATATCCTGAGATGAGGGTCGTATATACAAGAAGTACGGATGTGTTCCCGAAACTTACTGACCGAGTGCAGACTGCTCATGACAACAATGCAGACCTGTTCATATCTATTCACTGTAATTCAAGCAAGAACAAGGCTGCATCCGGCTCTTCGGCGCATATCCTCTCAAGAAAGGACAGCCGAAATCCGAACAGAGACCTTTTTGATGAGAATGTTGAGCTTACAAAGCTTGAGAACTCTGTAATCCAGTTTGAGGAAGACCAGTCAAGCTACAACAGTGACTCACCTGAGGACCAGATTCTGAACACGCTTCTGTTCAATGCAAACTACGACCATAGCATACTTCTTTCCCAGCTTGTAGTGGAGAATCTTGCATGCAGCCCGTTCCATAAATGGGGTAAGGGTATACACCAGAATGATTTCCTTCTGCTTAAGAAGATGACCTGTCCCGCTGTTCTTGTCGAGACTGCCTTCCTTTCCAATGCAAACGAGCGTCAGCTCCTGATTTCAGAAAAGTGGCAGGAAGAGATCGCATCCAGATTGTTCAAGGCATTCAAGGAGTATAAGGCTATATATGACGGATCTATATCTGCTTCATCTGATGTTGCAGTAGTAGAGCAACCTGTTGAAACTAAAACAGTACAGCAGCCTGCTTCAGCACAGCCTAAGGAAATACCTGCTGAGTATTATGGCATACAGATCATGGGACTTGGCCGTCTTCTCCCGAATGGAGACAAGGCTCTTAAAGGACTTACAGTGCAGCCTGTAAAGGCAGATGATTCTTCTATATATAAATATGTATATGGAGTATATGCATCGAAAGGGGAGGCGGTACCAGCTCTTGCTGATGTGAAGAAAAAGTTCCCGGAGGCCTTTATAGTGAAGGTTTCAGGAAAGAATGTGACACGTGTTAAATAATGATAAAGGACTATGACTAAGGAATTGAAGATAGGTGCATTTGTGGTAACCGTACTTGTTGCCTCGTTTTTTCTTATAAATTATCTGCGTGGTGAAGATATCCTCAATCGTGAGATTGAGCTTAATTCGCGCTTTGAGACAGTGGATGGCCTTGTTGCTTCTGCTCCTGTATATATAAAAGGATATAAGGCAGGAAAGGTTGCTGAGGTTATATATGACTCTCAGGCGGAAAATTTTCAGGTTACCTGTGCCATATCTAAGGAATTCCGTATTCCTTCAGATTCCCGTATGACCATTTATAGCGTAGATATTATGGGAGGTAAGGGTGTAAAGATCGATTTGGGTACATCTGATGTGGCTGCAGTCGATGGTGATGCGCTCACACCGGCTTTCGAGGCTGGACTTATGGATGGTATAGCAGAGAATATTGCACCACTTATGGAGAACGTAAATGGTCTTCTTGACAGCTTGAATACTGCAGTATCAGGAATCAACAAGATGCTTGCTGATTCAAACCAGGAAAAGCTTGCTAATATACTTGTTCATCTTGAAGGAACCATGTCGCAGCTGAACCGTCTTTCGAAATCAGTAGGTGGAAAATCCGGTGAAATTGAAGCTGTGATTGACAACCTTGCTGTGCTTTCTGAAAAGTTCGGCGGCATAGCTGACCAGGTCGATACGACTTTGACAGAAGTGAACTCTTTTGTCGGTACAGTAAACAGCTCCGATATCGAAGGACTTGTCATGTCAGTAAAGGGACTTCTTGAAAATATCAACAATCCGGAAGGAACTTTTGGCCGACTTATGAAAGATGATTCAGTTTATGATTCTGTAGATTCTCTTCTTTTAAATATTGATGAACTTGTAAGTAAAATACAGGAAAATCCTAAGAAATATTTCAGGATTTCAGTGTTTTAGCAAGCTCTGACGGCGAAAAATCCCACTGAGGTCTATTTTGAAAATATAAAAATTGTAACACCTATGTTTTTGTGGCACTTAGCGATTTTTGATTTTCATAAACAGTTGTCTATCAATAAGTTAAAAATCGCATCTTGATTAAAGTGTGAATAAAATGGGATGTTAAAAAAAGTTAATTAACAAGAGAAATTTCGATTTTTTATAACTTTTTTTTCATCATCTTTGTAATCCCAAATCACAAATGGGGCGTAGTATTCACAATTTAATCAGAGATAATGACACAGGAGAAACACATATCTGTTTGGAACAATTGCCTGAAGTTTATCCAGAGCAATATCGACCAGCAGCAGTTCAAGGTGTGGTTCGGCCAGATCAAGGCCTTGTCACTCGTTGAATCGACGCTGACCGTAGAGGTTCCTTCGGAGTTTTTCCGTGAATATCTCGAGGATACTTACCTCACAGTTCTTAAGGCTGCACTCAAGAAAGAGTTAGGCGCAGGAGCAAAATTGGTATATGTTGTAAAGCCGGTACAGACACAGCCTGCCCTCAGATATCCAGCTGCCACAGGAGTTACTCCAGTGAATAAGCCGATATCAGTTACAACATTCTCACCTGCGGGAAATCCTGGACCTTTCGTATATCCTGGTCTGACAAGACTTCAGGTGAATCCGCAGCTTAATCCGGTATTCTGTTTCGAGAACCTCATAGTAGGAGAGTGTAACAAGATGGGTTTCACTGCAGGTGAAACAATCTCAGGTGCTCCTGGAAAGACAGCTTTCAACCCTCTCTTCCTCTTTGGTGGTCCGGGACTTGGAAAGACCCACCTTGCACAGGCTATCGGTAATGCAATCTGGCAGAAATATCCTGAACTCGTTGTACTTTATGTACAGGCCAACAGGTTCAAGACACAGTACATGGATGCTGTAGTGAAGAATAAGCTTACAGACTTCTTCGCCTTCTATAATAAGATGGATGTACTCATCATTGATGATATTCAGGATTTGAACGGTCCAGGTGCGCAGAATGCGTTCTTCAACATCTTCAATCACCTTCATCAATCAGGCAAGCAGCTGATCCTTACATCGGACCGTGCTCCAGTAGATCTCCAGAACTTTGAGATCCGACTCCTGTCGAGACTAAAATGGGGACTTTCGGTCGAGCTTACCAAGCCTGATTTCAACACAAGACTTTCAATGCTCAAGGCAAGAGCATTCAGAGAAGGTGTCGAGCTTAAGGATGAGGTACTTGACTTCCTTGCATCAAGAATCAAGTCTAACTTCCGTGAACTTGAGGGTGCCCTTATTTCTCTCATCGCAAATGCAACTCTTGCACAGCGCGAGATTACAGTCGCACTTGCAGAGAAGATTACTGAGAAGATTGTTGGCGAGCAGAAGACTGAGATTACAATCGACAAGGTTCAGACCGTGGTTTGTGATTATTTCAACATTTCACGCGAAGATCTTCTGTCAAAGACAAGAAAAAGACAGATTGTCCAGGCTCGACAGATTGCCATGTATATGTCCAGAAGCCTTATAAACTGCTCACTTTCTACAATTGGAGCTGAGATCGGAGGCAAGGACCATGCAACAGTACTTCACGCATGTACTACAGTAAATGATCTCATGGCGACAGACAAGACATTCAGACAGTACGTGACAGATATCGAAAAGATTCTCGTTCCTGTACGATAAGATTGATATATTCCCCACAAAGAGTTAAATTTGTGGGGATTTTTTATGTTATATACTATGAATTCAGAAAAAGTACTTTCGTATTTCAAGGAGATCACCAAGATTCCACGTGAATCAGGTCATGAAGAGCATATAATTGCATATCTGCAGAATTTCGCAGCCGAGCACAATTTTGAATGTAAGACAGACGAGGTCGGTAATGTGCTTATCGTCAAAGAGGCAGCTCCAGGACATGAGCAGCAGCCTGTAATCGTACTCCAGAGCCATTCAGATATGGTATGTGAGAAGAATAACGGTGTCGAGCACGATTTTGCTAAGGATCCGATCAAGTATGTGATTGAAAACGGCTGGATGATTGCGCCGGATACAACTCTTGGTGCAGACTGCGGTATCGGAATTGCTGCTCAGCTTGCTCTCCTTGATTCGGATGTACAGTGCGGTAAGATCGAGTGCCTTTTCACTGTTGCTGAGGAAACAGGTCTTACTGGTGCAATGTCACTCCAGCCTGGTTTCATTACAGGTAAGACATTGCTTAATCTTGACTCTGAGGATGAAGGAGAAATTTTTGTCGGCTGTGCAGGCGGACTTGACACTACAGCTGAATTCCATTATATGGAAGATGAGATCTGCGAGGACTTTGTCGTAGAAGAAGTATTTGTCAAGGATGCCATGGGCGGCCATAGCGGTGACGATATCAACAAGGGCAGAGCAAATGCAGTACAGCTTCTGGGCAGATTCCTGTACAGTATCCGTGATCTTGACTGGCAGCTTGTCAGCATTGACGGAGGTAACAAGAGAAATGCTATTGCACGTGAGGCAAGAGCTGCGGTTGCTGCTGAGGAGGATACTATTGAGATCATTAATGAAAGACTTGAGAGCTTCGCTGCAGAGGTAGCCGAGGAGTATGGAGCAGTTGAGAAAGATATAAAGGTAGGCTTCTGTGAATATGCAGGTGAGTGCAAGACTGCTGTTGATGAGATGACAGCCTGGAACCTTGTTGCAGCTCTTTGTGCAGCACCGCATGGTGTACTTGCCATGAGCCAGGAGATCGAGAACTTTGTCGAGACTTCTACAAACCTTGCATCTGTCAAGATGAAGGAAGGAAATGTCATCCGTATCGGATCAAGCCAGAGAAGTTGCGTGACAGCTGCGAGACGCGCTGCTGCAGCAAAGATGGAGGCATGCTTCGAGCTTGCAGGAGCTATTGTAAAGCATGAGGGTGAGTATCCTGGTTGGGCTCCAGCTGCGGAGTCTGAGATCAGAGATGCCTGTGTAGCTTCATACCGCAAGCTTTTCGGAACTGATCCTAAGGTAAAGGCTATTCATGCTGGTCTTGAGTGCGGACTTTTCACTGAGAAATTCCCTGGTCTTGATATGGTTTCATTCGGACCGACTCTTAGAGGAGTGCATGCTCCAGGTGAGAGACTTGAGCTCGCTTCACTTGATAAATTCGTAGCGCTTCTGCTCGATGTAGTTGTTAATTTTAAATAAACTGATTTGTTTTAAATATTGAATATCAATAGACATGATACAGATTGCCCCTTCAATGCTTGCCGCTGATTTTCTGCATCTTGAAAAGGATGTAGAGTTGGTAAACAACTATGCTGACATGTTCCACCTCGACATTATGGATGGAACTTTCGTACCGAATATCTCGTACGGATTCCCAATCGTAGAGGCTATTGCAAAGATTGCTACCAAGCCTTTGGATGCTCACCTAATGATTGTGCATCCTGAGAAATATATCGACAGATTTGCAAAAGCTGGAGTTCAGATGCTCAGTTTCCACCTTAATGCTGTAGAGAATGCCGGTCAGGTACTTGCTCAGATCCGTGCAGCAGGAATGAGCCCAGGTCTTGCAATCAATCCAGATATTCCTGTAGAGAAGCTGTTCCCATATCTGGACCAGTGTGATTATGTAGTGCTCATGTCAGTATTTGCAGGATTCGGTGGTCAGAAATTTATCGAGGCGACATATTCAAGACTTGCTGCCGTGAAGGCTGAAATAGACAGACAGGGAGTTAAATGCCAGATTCAGGTCGATGGTGGTATTTCAGCTGCAAACTCAGCAAAGCTTGTTGACCTTGGAGCCGATATCCTTGTAGCCGGCAGCGCAGTATTCAAGGCAGAAAACCCTGCTGAAGTAATAGCTGCAATGAAGGGCTAAACTATAATATATAGGAGATTTCTTTGAAGGCGAATTCTTTGGATTCGCCTTTTTCATTTTCTACGACAAGAAGACCAGATCTGCTCAGATTCCTGATGATACCATTGAACTCTTTGCCCTCTCGCAGATCCATATAGCTGTGTCTTTCATTTCTTCTCCATAATCTTGCAAGATATCTCTGTCGAAGATTGCTGAAATCCTCCTCGCTACCTGAAAATCCGTTCAGATTATTCAGGAATATCTGCAAGAACCATTCAAGACAATCTCTTGTGTCAAAGGTGGTATCAGAAGGGCTTTCAAGGCTCATAGATGTTGGATTTACGAGCATAACATCAAAGTTTCTCTGATTGATATTCAGGCCAATGCCGATTATGCTTGTGGAAAGCCTGTTTCCATGTAATGAATTTTCTATCAGTATGCCGCAGATCTTTTTATCAGCAACATAGATGTCATTCGGCCACTTGATCATGGCCTTTATTCCATGGCTTGAGAGAAAGTCAACAACCGATAGGGCAGTGATTTCGCTAAGGACAAACTGTGAAGTTGCGCAGATATGCTGGACTTCCTTCAGGATGATGCTGAAGGTAAGATTTTCTCCTGGTCTGCTTGACCAGGTATTGCCTCTTTGACCACGTCCGCTGGTCTGTGACTCAGCTGACAGAACTGTCATATTGTCACATGTCAAGATGCGTCGTTTTGCCTCATTATTAGTCGAATCGACACTATCTAACCATATAATATCACACTTATTCTTCATT
>JAEIGA010010789.1_pt1 | contig 13864 bp, 12 predicted proteins | sample 9270691 | NCBI WGS metagenome assembly JAEIGA01 (sample SAMN17057246, study PRJNA624740) | gut metagenome | biome: biome; isolation source: fecal sample | host: Bos grunniens | place: China: Xizang | collected 2019 | reverse complement strand
ATTTCTACATACTCTTGTGGAACTGAAGATGAGCCGTGGAGCACGATAGGGAAACCAGGGATTTGTTTTTCGATTTCGTGAAGGATGTCGAAACGCAATGGTGGTGGAACGAGCATACCGTTAGCATCGCGAGTACATTGTGCTGGAGTGAATTTGTTAGCTCCGTGAGATGTACCGATAGAGATAGCAAGTGAGTCAACACCTGTGCGTTTTACGAAGTCAACTACCTCTTCTGGACGAGTATATGTGTGGTGTTCTGCCACTACATCGTCTTCGATACCAGCAAGTACGCCAAGTTCGCCTTCTACAGTAACGCCGTATTGGTGAGCGTATTCAACTACTTTTTTAGTGAGTTCGATGTTTTCTTCGTAAGAGTGGTGTGAACCGTCGATCATTACTGAAGAGAAACCCATATCGATACAAGATTTGCAAAGCTCGAAAGTATCGCCGTGGTCGAGGTGAAGACAAATTTGTGGTTTTTCCCAACCAAGTTCTTTTGCATATTCAACAGCACCTTGTGCCATATAACGAAGAAGTGTTTGATTGGCATATTTACGCGCGCCTGATGACACTTGAAGAATTACAGGTGATTTTGTTTCAGCACAAGCTTGGATGATAGCTTGCATTTGTTCCATGTTGTTGAAGTTGAATGCAGGAATTGCATATCCACCTTCTACTGCGCCTTTAAACATTTCTTTAGTGTTCACAAGGCCTAATTCTTTATAACTTACCATAACTAAGAAATGCACAATGCATAATGCACAATGCTTAATTTTTAATTATTAATTAATTGTTTAATTGTTATTTTTATTTGTTTTGCAAAGATACAAAATAATTATGAATTATCAATTATCAATTATCAATTATTTTTACTTACGAAGATCAAATACATATGCCACAGAAAGTTTCACTGTTCCTTGTGTGAAATAAGGGTTGACTCCCGACATTGGCAATGTGAATGTATATTTATTGAAATTATCATTATTCAAACTATGTTGATAAGACAAACGTCCTTGCACGCCTTTCCATTTAAATGCTAGACCTAGTTCGGCTGCTATTTCACAACGCACTATACGCCCGTCTTTACCAAACATATCTTCTCTTTCGTAGGTAATGGGTTTATGCACTCCTTCTGGCACATTGGCTGTATGATTTTGCCACGCCCAATCTTGCCCGTGAAGTCCACAGGTGAAAACTGGTCCACCAAATAGTGAAACAACATACTGATTCCGAAGCGGAAAGTTTACATAAAAATGCAATGGGACATTAAAATAACCCAATTGGCGTTTAAAGGTGTTAGATATACTATCATTATTATACCCTACGCCCCAACGCATTGTGCGCAATTCATACATCACTGCCGCATCAAAACCCCAACGATTAGTTACATCCATCTCAAACAACATACCGAAATGAAGTCCTCCTCCTGGTATCATTTTAAATGATGCCAAATCGTCCGAAGTAGTAATTGTTCCATACGACATCGATGGTCCACCGATAAAACCTAATTTCTGAGCTTTTAAGTCGATACACAATGCGCAATGCACGATGCACAATAATATTACAAATATTTTTTTCATATTTAAAAATTCACTTGAGGCGCTTTTACTGCTTCTACATCTGCATGAAAATACGTAATGATATCGAATCCAAACATATTACTTAAAATATTATTCGGGAAACGACGAATCATTGTATTATAAGCGCGAGCTTTGTTGTTATATGACTGACGCGTAACTTGAATACGATTTTCTGTGCCTTCTAATTGCTCTTGAAGATCACGGAAATTTTGATTTGCTTTTAAATCGGGATAGTTTTCTGTAATCATCATCAAGCGGCCGAGCGCTGAATTCAACTCACTTTGAGCTTTTTGATATTTTTCAAACTCTTCGCGCGAAAAGTCATTAATATCCAATGTTGTTTGGGTTGCTTTTGCTCGAGCATTTACCACTGCCTCAAGGGTTTCGCTCTCGTGTGTAGCATATCCTTTGACAGTTGCCACTAGATTTGGTATCAAATCTGCTCGGCGTTGATACTGGCTCTCTACATTAGCCCATTCTGTTGTAACTGCTTCTTCGGCTGTAACCATACGATTGTAGCTATTTACAACCCACAAAACTGCTATAGCAACAACTGCCGAAAGAACGATTAACATCAATTTTGTTCGATTCATCATATCTATTTAATTTTATAAAATTTATTTTTCCCTAAGCCTAAATCTTTTACGCTGCCTGTTAAAATCTTCCACCGGCACCGCCGCCTCCCGAAAATCCACCACCAAAACTTCCTCCCGAAAATCCACCACTACCTCCACTTTTCGTCGAAACTACGATGATAGGTATAACATATGGTATAACTTTCCGACAATGACAATTTGCACATTCGTGCGTTTTTTCGCCCCGCCCTGTGGTTAAATGTGTCGCTGGAGATATTATTCTATCGCTCACAAGACTATAAGTCTTTGCCCCACACTGCGGGCAAACTTGATATCTAGTTGTCAACTTCTCATATGGCAACACTTTGTAATTATCACACACATTGCATTTCCACACATCGTAGTCAATACTTTTCACTCGCTCTTCGGTTTGTTGTTTAAAATCCAAAAATCTATCTTCCTCTGCTTCAGTCAACAAACGCATCGAACCACCACAATGACTACATTTTATTGGTTTTTCACGCAATGAACGATGAAATTTATAGGCATATCTATAGAATAACGCTATTGGCAATGGAAATACAAACGCTAACACTTTTATGCCAAACACTAAATCGTTAATCCGAAAATAAACTACATTATTCTCCCCTTTCAAATTTTGTGTACGCTTATAAAACAAAACGGCCAAAAGTATAAGCACTAAAAACGCAAAAGTCAAATACACAGTTAAAAAATCAACTACAACAACACGGGGCGACTCGGTATTCAACAACAATTCCTCGCGTGCGACATCTGTAGTCAACTTCGCAAAAACCTCTGCCACACCCTCTTCAAACGCCTTATCTACCTGCCCCTCTCGCATCAAAGGAAATATATCTTCATCAAGCAATGAATTAAGATAGGCATCTGGCAAAAGTCCCTCTAAACCATAACCGGTTTCAAACTTCATCGCTCTAATATCAACAACATAAAGCCAAAGCAAACCATTATTTTTTCCCTCTTTCCCTATGCGCCAATCGTTAAATAACTTATATGCAAAATCATACTCATCATCACCCTCTATGCCTGGCACAATAACTATGGCAAATTCCACTCCCACTTCTGATTCTAGCGCCATACACATTTCATTCAATCGACTACGAGTTTGAGCCGACAAAACATTGTTGACATCACTAACATAACTTCCCCCTCCAAGTGTTTTTGGATTAAACACCTGACTCACATCAAGTTTTTGCGCCGAAAGACAAAAAGAAACTAATAACGATAATATGATTAATAATTTACGCATCAATAATTCATAACATCAATCAATCTCACCTCAAAAATCAACGTGCTATATGGCGGAACTGAAAAGTTGCCCCTCAATCCATACGACCCATTTTTTCCATAGGCTTTATCGTGTGGAATATAGATTTTCCAGTGCGAACCTTGAGGCATTTTTGCAAACACCTCTTGCCAGCCTGGTATCACTTGCGACAAATAAAACGATGCTCCCTCACTAAAATCAAAGCGAGTTCCATCAACCAACCATCCTGTATATTTAACCTTCACTCCACTCGAAACATTTGTGACCGGATCCACCGTCGGTTTTGGTATTGCGCCATAACCCGTATGATATTTTTCAATCAATATCCCCGATGGCAAAATCTCTACTCCAACAACATTCGTATCTACCCCCAATTTATCTCTTTGGTCAACAATCCATTGCTCATTATACTCTTTCCACGACATAAATCTCTCGTCGCAAGAAACAAACACAAGCACGACTAAAAGCAAAAATAATATCTTCTTCATAAAATTAATTATTATCTAAATCAATACGCAAAGTTAATATTTTTATTTAAATCTTACAAATTAGGTACCATCATACCTAATCCTAACAACATTGCAATAGGCACAACTATAACTACAATCGCTACAAATGCCATATATTTATTCCTACTATCCTCCGCCACATCTACCACGCCTTCCGACATAACCCAAACTAAATAGAAAAGGTATATGTAAAACAAATTAAAGAAAAACATATTGGGCATTATCTCCGTAAAAAGATTTATAACAAATGTCACCGACATCAACGACGCCACCATTATTGACACATTGCGCATATCTAACTGTTTAACAAACCAATGCAACGATATCCATCTAATCAAAAAACACAACACCCCATAGCTAACAACAAAAGAAAAACAACTGAATATTGAATTCACTACCGCTGATGCTATATTAAATTCACCATATAATAATGTGAATACAAAAGTTGCCAACATCAACATCTCCGCCAACGGCAAAACATATTGTTTCAATACATTTTTTCCATAAAAAGTATTCAACAACGCCTCATACCGCAATGTTGTATCTGGCTTAGAACAAACATTCCAAACTTGCATCAACGGAAATTTATACCTCTCTAACATAAACTTTCTTTTTATAATTAAACCTATTAAATCAATCTATCACTCCCCCACATTCTTAAGCCACTCTATCTCCTCGCGCCACAAATCTTCATCCGGTGTCTCTAATATCAAAGGAATATTATCAAATCTCGCATCTTTCATTATGCGCTCAAACGGAGTCGGACCGAGCAACCCATTACGCAACGTCTCATGACGGTCTACTCGCGATGCCAATTCTTTCTTCGAGTCGTTTATATGCATCCCGCGCAAATATCCAAAACCTATAACATCATCAAATTCTTGCCATACATTCACAAATCCCTCTTCCGACAACAAATCATAACCTGCTGCAAACGCATGTTGTGTATCGATACACACGCCAACTCGCGATTTATCTTCTACCAAATCTATTATCGCACGCAAATGCTCGAATCTATGCCCCATATTAGTGCCTTGACCTGCTGTGTTCTCCAAAACCGCAGCAACTCCTTTCGTCTCACTCAATGCTATATTAATACTTTCGGCTATAGTTTTCAAACAATCCGATTCTGTCATCTTTTTCAAATGCGATCCTGGGTGAAAATTCAATCTATCCAAACCCAATTGCTCGCAGCGGCGCATCTCTTCTATAAACGATTTCCGACTCTTTTCTAGCGAATCTACATCTGGCGAACCTAGATTTATAAGATAACTATCGTGTGGCAATATCTGTGCCGCCGTATAGCCATACTCCGCACAACGCGCCTTAAACAATGCCACCGACTGCTCGGTCAATGCAGGCGAAAACCACTGACGCTGATTCTTTGTAAACAACGCAAATGCCGTAGCACCTATTTTATGAGCATTAAGCGGAGCATTTTCTACTCCTCCCGACGCACTCACATGCGCTCCTATGTACTTATTCAATTTCATAATTTCCTATTTCTCATTTTTCTTTGCCAAAAGAAAACAACACAAAAAAAAGCTAGCAATACTATTGGCAACAAACTATTAACCCAAATCCATATACTGCGTTGCGAATCTACTACTGCTCTATTAAGCAATCGCAAATCTATTCGCCTATTACGCAACTGCATAACTCCTTCATCATCCGTAAGATACAACATCGCATTCACTATAAAATCCCTATTCCCGTGCATCTGACGCGTCACCCTATCATAGCCAAGTGGCACCAGCATCAATCCTTCTCGCGTTTGCTCTACATCATTGCGTATAATATCACCATCTGCAACCACTACCATACGCGTCGACTCGCTCCTATCAATTATCTTATCAACATCAATCCCCTGCGGTGCCATACGATGCTTATATATCGACTCAAACCTACCTTCTAACGCCACAGCCACAGGCACATAGCGTGTATTAAAATACTCCGACGGTTCCACATTCACTGCATTCATAACACTAATTTCCGTCGGCGCCACATTCACATGACTTGCATTGCTCGTTATCAACAATACCTCTTTCTTAACTCCCACGGTATCCCCCACAATCTCAATACCCGACGCAAAATCTGCCTTCACAGCTTGCAACGTTTTTGTTATTGGATGATATGGCGAACCCTGCAAAAGTGGCATATAAAACCACGGTATTGGTTCAAATCGAGGCTCCTCGCCCGGACGCGACACATTTATTGGCATATATGCACACTGCATATCCTCTACCACCGTTGGAGTCAAACGAACTCCATATCTAAACAATTGATCCTGCAAATTTACATCCAATTCTATCAACGGCGTTGCTCCGCCTTCCGACAACATATCGCCCGACATTTTCACCCCATCCAACAACCATAACACACGACCGCCACGCATAATATATTGATCTATTATAAATTTATCCGACTCCGAATATTGCTCTTCCGGCTTTGCTACAATAATAGCCGAATAATCTTCAAGCACCGACGCATCCAATCCCAACACTCCTCTATCCACCTGAAAATAACGACTTAATGCATCACTCGCATCATATGTATACTCCTCTGCCAATTCGCCATGTCCCTCAATAAAAGCTATCTTACGCACCTCCCTACGATTAAGTATCCTTATTGCATCCACAAACAAATACTCAAGGTCTTCCACCGCAGCATTCACTGCTTCCTCACCCGACTTTTTATCCGAAGGCTGCATCAATGCTATTGCCATCGTATCGTGCAAAGCACAAACCTCCGCCCACGGAAAAATCACCTGTTCCATCATCTTCCCTCCTCGCTCCCTTACCGTCACACTCATCCCACGCAATCCACGCTCTTCCAATCGCGCATATTCTGCATAACGCTCCTCATCCGACGTTGCACTATTCGGATTTATCAACTCCACGCTCAAACTCGCCGATGCATACATATTCAACTCACGCACAACATCCTCTGTCGCACGCTTCAATCTAAGCATATTGGCATCCAAATCCCCATCAAGATACAACCTCACCGTAAGTGGTTCATTCATCTCCGACACTTGTCGCTTCGTCGCTTCCGTCAACGAATAACGCCCCTCTTCCGTCAAATCAAGACGAAAAAACAAGGTCTTAGTGAACACCATCACCAAAACTACAATCAAACTCAATCCACACAAAACAAAAGACGCAACACTATTGTTTTTCCAAAAATACCTCTTACTCATTTTTATTCAAAATAATCAATGCCCCTATTATTCCTGGAATCCAACCCAAACACGTCAATATAAAAACAATCAAAAACGATCCACATCCCTTGTCTACAACTGCCAAAGGAGGAAAAATAACCGCAAATAAAACTCTAAACAACGACATAATATTCTATTTTTTTTGAAAACGATAAGGCGTACGCACTTTTTTCAACGTCTTATTTATCTCGCCCAACGCACCTTTATCCTCTTTATTATTCTTAAGTTCTGGATACTGAATACGAGTATGATAAATATTTTTCAACTTCTCTACAAATACTCGCTTAGCCACCTCTACATCCTTAAACGATATCGGCGAATTCTTAAACTGACCCTCTGCTATCTGACCATTCACCACATTCTCAACCAACTTACTTATCGACGCCTCATCATACGACTTCAAACTTCTCGACGCCGCCTCCACTGCATCCGACATCATCAATATCGCCGTCTCCTTTGTCGATGGCAGCGGCCCCGAATACGTAAACTTAGCCTCATCTATCTCTGCATCAGGATATTTATTCTTAAACGAATTATAAAAATATTTCACCTTACTACACCCGTGATGCATCGAAATAAACTCAATTATCTGATACGGCAAATTCCACTTCTCCGCAATATTAACCCCCTCCTGCACGTGCGAAATAATCACCTGTGCCGCCTCATCATACGGCAACTCATTCAATGGATTAACCCCCGTTTGATTCTCTGTATAATACATCGGATTAACCATTTTACCCAAATCATGATACAAAGCCCCCGTTCTGACCAACAACGCATTAGCCCCTATTTTCTTAGCCACCTCAACCGCAAGATTACTCACCTGCAACACATGCTGAAACGTTCCCGGACACTTCTCACTAAACTCCATCAACAACGGACTATTAATATTCGACAACTCAACCAAAGTCACCTCACTCAAAAAACCAAACAACTTCTCTATAATAAAAATCAACCCATAAGCAAACAACAACGCTACCGAATTAACACCAAACACAAAAATCATCGACCAATCCAATTCCACAACATCAACACCCCTTGCCAACTCCATCCCTACAAACGAAACCGAATAAATCGCAAATATCACCAACGCCGACTTCACCAACTGCGAACGCGAATTCATATCCTTCAAACTCGAAACCGCCACCATACCCACAATAATCTGCAAAAACACAAACTCCGTAGCATCCGGCACCATCTGAGCCGCCAAAAGAACCGCTATTATATGAACATACAACGCCGTACGCGAATCAAAAAACACCCTAACTACAAGAGGCAACAACGCAAACGGCACAATATACTCCGTAAACTCCAAATACTGAACAACCAAACACAACAATGCCAACATCCCAACAACCATCAAAAACATAAACAACGTCGCTCGCACCGAATCCAATATTTGATGACGAAACAAATACAAATAAGCAAACATCAACACATACAATATCAAAATAATCAACACATTCCCCACTACATTCCATACACCTCCAATTTGCTCAAACTCTGCCTCACCCTCCACCGCACGTTGCAACGACTTCAATATCTGATACTTCTCTTCCGAAATAACCTCACCCTTATCTATAATCTTCTCACCCCTCTGCACCATACCCGAAGTCAACATAACTCCATCAACAATTATCTGCATCGCATCATCAGTCTTAGTCCTATCCACCTCAACATTCGGAGTAATATAATCACTTATCATCGCCGACTGAAGCACATTCCCATCAATCCAGCTAACCACCTTAGCCTTATTCACAATATAATCATACGCCGTCTTCGGAGTAAACAATTCATCCACATCTACCTTCTCCACAACACTATTCCCCTCCAACAACACCGCTCTACTCACACCCAATCGCTCCAACTCCTGTCTATCCTGCAACGAAACAACTCCAATAGCATACACCTCTCGCAATCTATCCGCAATCCAATCACTCTCTCTTCCCGACAAATTCAACCCCTCCAAACGCACCTCCCTAACCTCTCTATTCATATAAGGCTCCAAACCCCTCAACGCAACACCCCTCTCTGCCTCCAACTGAGCCTCCGACTTATAAACAGCAAAATCCTTCGGAGCCATCAACTCATCATAAGTCCACGGCTTACCCACCTCAAAATAATGACTAAAATCACTATCCTTAGGCAACAAAAAATACGTAGCCACAACAGCCAACAATAAACTCACAAAATACACACCATATCTGATGCGCTTTGATACTATTTTCCCTTTCACTTATAATCAATTTTTAATGAATATTCTTACACAAATCCCCACAACATATTACCTTGCAAAGATAACACTTTTTTCTCATACCACAAATATAAAAAATCATAAAATATCACAAATTATTCCCACACCTCTTTTCACCACCCCCTCTCCATAATCTCAATATACTATAAATATAGGATAAATATACTATAAATATATGATAAATATACTATAAATATACTATAACCTTACCTTAACCCCACCCCTCACAAAACAACTCCAAACAAAAAAAAGAAAAAATTTTGAGATTCAGATAAAATTGCGTAAATTTGCAATAATAAAAAAACAACATAAATAAACTATGAAAAAATACATTTTTATACTCGCTACAATCTTAATGACAGCTTGCTCGTCAAACAACAACAACCTATTCAAGACAATAACCTATAACACACAAATCAACGACAAAAACCTAAACCTAAACTACATTTTCGACGCTGAAATACAACTCCCAGACAAAAACCACAGCAACCAATATGCCACACTACACGACAACATAATCATCTCTATATTAGGCTCCGAATTCATCAAATACTCCGACAAAAAAGCCCTAACCATCTATGCCGACTCATCATACGCCGAATACAAAAAAATATACGACGAAATATTCGAATACAACCCTGTCGAACCCACCGACACCATCCATTTCGCAACCAACATACAAGGTCGCGTGCTATATTCCGACTCTACAATAGTCTCATATCAACGAACTTTATACACCTACGCCGGAGGTGCACACGGTATGAACACAAAAACAAATTACGTTTTCAACCTAAAAACCGGAAAACTACTAACCGAAGAAGACCTCTTTGGCAAAGATTTTGAACGAAAAATACAAAAACGTCTCACCGAAAAAGCAAACATCCTACGCCAACAAGATATGCTCCCCGAAGAAGACATATTCTACAGCAACTCCAACATTACACCAAACGGCAATTTCGCCATAACCGACACTAGCATTATCTACACATTCAATCCATACGAAATTGCCCCATACGTCTATGGAATAATAGACATCGAAATAACCAAAAATTAAAAATCACAATAAACATTCACCTCAAATACTGATTCACTATGGCAAAAGGTAATTTCACAAAAGAGGCTATAACACGTCAAGTACTGAATTTTTTCAACGAAAATCCAACCAAGCCATTCAACTACAAACAAGTATCTGCCGCTTTAGGATTAAAAAAATCGGTAATGAAAGAGCGCGTAGTTGACGCCATATTCGACCTCGAAGCCGCCGGCAAAATCCAACGAATAAGTGCCGGCAAATACAAAGCCAATATGCGCCGCCAAACCGTAACAGGCGTGCTCGATCGCGAATCAGTAGCCAAAAAAACCTATCTCATCCCCGACGACGGAGGCGAACGCGTTTGGATTGCCGAACGCTCTATGGGTTGCGCCCTCAATGGCGACAAAGTAGAAGTCGTTCTATTCCCTCGTCGCAAAGGCAAAGAACAAGAAGGTGAAGTAATCGAAGTCCTCGAACGCAAAAAAACCGAATTCGTCGGAATCCTCGAAGTCAAACCTACCTTTGCATTCCTCAACATCGACAAAAAACAATTAACCCACGACATTTTCATACCACTCGACAAACTAAACGGCGGAAAAGACGGACAACGATGCGTCGGACGCATCGTCGAATGGGCAAGCAAAGAAAAAAATCCAATCGGCGAAATCATCACCGTCCTCGGCAACGTAGGCAACAACGACGCCGAAATGCACGCCATTTTAGCCGAATTCGGCCTACCATACACCTACCCTAAAGAGGTCGAAGACGCCGCAAACGAAATACCCGACACTATCAACGCCGACGAAATCGCACGCCGACGCGATATGCGCGATGTAGTCACTTTCACCATCGACCCCCGCGACGCTAAAGACTTCGACGACGCTCTCTCTATCCGCAAAATAGAAACTGGCCTATGGGAAATCGGCGTACACATTGCCGACGTAACTCACTATGTAACACCCGATTCTATTATCGAAAAAGAAGCTTACAAGCGTGCCACATCAGTATATCTAGTCGACCGCACCGTCCCTATGTTGCCCGAACGCCTATGCAACAACATCTGCTCTCTACGCCCAAACGAAGACAAATTAGCCTATTCTGTAATATTCCACGTCGACGAATTTGCCGACATAAAACATTACGACATCTGTCGCACCGTTATCAACTCTAATCGCCGATTCACCTACGAAGAAGCACAACAAATAATCGAAACTAGCGAAGGCGATTACGCTCAAGAAATACTAAAACTCAACGAACTCGCTAAAATAATGCGAACCAAACGCTTCGCCAAAGGCGCCATCGCATTCGACCGCGTAGAAGTGCGCTTCGAAATCGACGAAAACGGCAAACCTATAAGCGTCTACTTCAAAGAAGCCAAAGAATCAAATATGCTCATCGAAGAGTTTATGCTATTGGCTAACAAAACCGTAGCCACTCACATAGGCAAACCTAAAAATGCAAAAGGCGCAAAATCCAAACCCAAAACATTCGTCTATCGCGTCCACGACGTGCCTAACCCCGACAAATTAGAAAATTTCAGCACATTCATCAAACGCTTCGGTTACAAACTAAAAACCACAGGCAAAAACGAAGCTGTATCTGCAGCCATCAACAATTTGCTCGACCAAGTAGTTGGCAAACGCGAACAAAACCTAATCGAAACTCTTGCCATCAGGTCAATGGCAAAAGCCACATACACAACCGAAAACATCGGTCACTACGGACTAGCATTCGAATATTACACCCATTTCACATCCCCTATCCGTCGCTACCCCGATATGATGGTCCACCGATTACTAACTCGATACCTATTCGACGAAGGACACTCCGTCAATAAAAACGAATTCGAAGAATACTGCGAACACTCATCCGATATGGAACAATTAGCAGCTTCTGCCGAGCGTGCCTCTATTAAATACAAACAAGTCGAATATATGAGCGAACGATTAGGACAAGTATTCGATGGCGTAATTTCTGGCGTTACCGATTGGGGTATATATGTCGAATTAAACGAAAACAAATGCGAAGGTATGATTCCTGTGCGCTGCCTCGACGATGATTACTACGAATTCGACGAAAAAAACTACTGCATCGTAGGCCGCCACACTGGCAAACGATATCAATTAGGCGACGAATTGACTGTTAAGATTGCAAAGGCTGATTTAGTAAAAAAACAGTTGGATTTTGTGTTGGTTTAATTTTGCAATATAGAATGAGAGTGTGTATTGAAAAATGAAAAATTGAATTAATTTACATGTTATGAAAAAATTTATTTTTATCTATTTTTTAATCTTTAATTTTATTTTTGCTAATGCACAAGAAGAACATCTAACATTCAAAGGTATCCCTATTGATGGCACAATAAAAGAATTTGTTGGCAAATTACGTCAAAAAGGATTTGAATTTGAAGAAGATTATTCTAAAGAAGCAAAAGATTTTATATCTCAATTATTAGCAAAATATAACATTAATATAGATATTCCACATCAAACCCCTACAGAAAAAATGGCAAATTTAACAGATTACGCCGAATTAATTGGAGACTTTGCTGGATATAAAGATTGTTCTGTTGTTGTAAATACACTAAGTCAAAAAAATCTAGTATATCATGTTTCTGTTTATTTTCCACTATATAAATCTTGGGAAGATATTGAATTAAATTATAATAATATAAAATCAATGCTTTCAACAAAATATGGAGAACCTGAAAAATGCGAAAACTATTTTTCTGAATCTCCCAAAGATGATGATGATAAAATATATGAATTAAATTGCAATAGATTCAAATTTTATTGCAAATACATCGTTCCCAATGGTAGACTCTATATAGAAATCGTTAATCTATCATGGGGAGAAAATTATGTAAAATTAACCTATTACGATAAAAAAAATACTAACATAATAAATTCATTAGCATTAGATGACCTATAGAAATATGAAAAATTTTGACATTAAAGAGAGAGCAGAAAAGGCAAAGGCTTATTTTCAGGATGGTTATAACTGTTCGCAATCAGTATTTATGGCATACGCCGATTTGTTTGATTTAGATGTCGAGCTTGCATCCAAATTTGCATCCAGTTTCGGTGGCGGTATGGGGCGCTTGCGCGAAGTATGTGGCGCTTGCACAGGTATGTTTATGGTGGCTTCAATGGCAATCCCTGCCGACAACAAAAATGCCGAGGCCAAAAAAGCCAACTATGCTTTAGTCCAACAAGTTGCCGAAGACTTCCGACAAGAAAATGGCTCTATAATCTGCCGCGAACTACTCGGCTTAACTTGCCAAAAAGAAGAACCTACCCCTTCGCCTCGCACTGGTGAATACTACAAAAAACGCCCTTGTGGCGAATTAGTATATCTAGCAGCAGAAATTATCGGTAAACGCTTGAT
>JAEIGA010010788.1_pt1 | contig 13865 bp, 13 predicted proteins | sample 9270691 | NCBI WGS metagenome assembly JAEIGA01 (sample SAMN17057246, study PRJNA624740) | gut metagenome | biome: biome; isolation source: fecal sample | host: Bos grunniens | place: China: Xizang | collected 2019 | reverse complement strand
TGCCAAAGAGTAGGTACTTGGTGTTGCGTTCCAACGTGAGGTACTTGATTCCCTTGAACCATACGAGTTCGATGGTGTGGCGTCCATCGGTGAAGGTAGCGGAGAGGCGTGCGCCTTGCCCCGTACCAATGGTATGCCATTCGGTGATATGACCGATGATCTGCACGTAGGTATCTTCGTCGTCGATCTCGTGGATGAAATAGAATCGGCTGCGGTCGATGTACTTGTAGGGAAATTGGTATAGCATATCGAGCGCGGATTTTACTCCGAGCTCTTTACGAAGAATGTCGGCACGCTTCGCGCCGACACCCTTACAAAATTCTATATTTTTTTCGTTTAGACCGCTCACTGCGTTCGCTGTCAGAAGTCAGACCGCTTCGCTGTCGGAAGTCGGACCGCCTTTGGCTGTTAGATCGCCATTAGGGCTGTTAGACAATAGGCGAGATTATTGCAAACGGAAGTTTACAGGTACGGTATATTTTACACGTACAGGTTTACCACGTTGCTTACCTGGTTTCCACTTAGGCATAGACTTGATGACGCGGATAGCCTCTTTGTCGAGTGAAGGCTCGCCAGAAGAACGTACAGCTTGTACATCCACAATACTACCGTCTTTGTTTACCACAAATTGGCAGATTACACGGCCTTGGATACCATTCTCTTGTGCGATAACAGGGTACTTCACGTTCTCAGCAAGGAACTTGAAGAGGGCTTGTTGACCACCTGGGAACTCTGGCATAGACTCTACGACCATGAAGATAGTTTCCTCTTCCTCTTCCTCAACAGGAGCTTCAACTGGAGGAGCAATCACCACCTCTACGTCTTCGTCGTCCTCGGTGTTGATCTCAATCGTTTCGGTCTCTACATCGTCCTCTACCACATTGAGTACCTCTACCTCTTGTACTGCTGGTGGTGGAGGTGGAGGAGGAGTTTCTTGCGTGGTTTGTTGGATGTCGATTTCTTCATCGATAAACGCCAAATCCTCGGCTACTTCATACTTTGTCACTTCTTTTTCAGTCCATTCGAAAGCGACATAGCAAATACTTAATACAAGAATGAGACCCATAAGGACATAGGTGAACTTCTTGTCTTCCAAACTTGCTTTGGGTGATTTTTTCAGTTGCATATAGATTAAATTTTAAATTCGTTCTAATTAAACGCAAAAAGACATATAATCCTTTCAGCGTGCAAATTTACTGCTTTTTTTTGAAATGAGCAAATATATTGAACTTTTTTGCAAAAATTATTGTAAATAGTTGCTGTTTTGAGATAAAAGCAGTACTTTTGCAAACGAAATGGATTTGAGAAGTATAGTGAAATCTTCGGGTGTGCGCAATTTTACGAAATTGCTCTCTGCCAATGTGGTGGCTCAGGTCATTGGACTGGTGGTGTACCCTATACTAACGCGTATGTACGCGCCCGAGGATTTTGGCTTGCTGAATTTGTTTTTGAGCATTGGTGGTATATTGGTGATTCTCTCCACGGCAGAGTATTATAATGCGATAGTACTGCCAGAAAAGAAAGAGGATGGATTGTCAGTGGTCTCGCTATGTGCCAGCATGTTGTTGCTGACAGTGGGGGTGGTTGCGCTATCGGTGTTTTTCTCCAAAGAGATAGCAGAACTATTCAATATGCCCGCATTGGCGGATTACTACTGGCTGATGCCTATCTTGGTATTGGCTCTCGGAGGGTGGAATATATTGAACTATTGGTATATACGTTGTACGAAGTATGACTCGATAAGTAGCTATCAACTGACACAAAGTACCCTGTCTGCGGGGGGAAAGTTGGGACTAGGCTATGCAGGGGTATTGCAAGGAGGGATGATTTATGCGATGGTTGTGGCTCCTGTTGTGTCTTTACTGATTAGTCTGTTTTCAGCAAGGCGTACTATAGGAGATTGTAGCATGCCCTCTTGGTTGAAAGTGCGAGAAGCAGCACGCAAGTATCGTAATTTCCCATGCTTTTCCATGCCTCGTAGTTTTATCAATATGGTGGCAGGACAGTTGCCCGTATTGATACTCACTCCGCTATTTGGTGCGGAGTATGTGGGCTGGTGGAGTATGGCGATATTATTGGGTTTTACTCCGATCAGTGTGATTGTTCGATCGGTGTATCAGGTGATGTATCAATATACGACAGACCGGGTTAATCATCGTCTTGCTATTTATCCGTATTTTCGTCGTTTTACATGGTTGGTGTTAGCATTGGGAATACCCATGCTGAGTGTGTTGTGCTATTTTATGCCCGAGTTGACACGGATTGTATTGGGAGCAGGTTGGGAAGAAACGGGTGTTTACTTGCGCTGGATGTTGCCATGGGTATTGTGCAACCTGTTGACAGGCAGCATAGGTTTTCTGGCAGATATATTCTTTAAGCAGAAGATTGGTTTAGGTTTTGAGATCCTGACTTCGGTGCTGCGCACAGCGGGTGTGGTAGTGGGTGTGATGTGTCATGATTTTAAACTATCCATCATAGGATATTCCATGGGTACAGCCGTAGCAATAGCTGCCCAATATATATGGCTGATAAGTCTGACTCGCAAGTATGATGCTACGCTAACTTCTGCAACAGACGCATGAATTGATGGTACCGAAACTTGATGTGTTCGGATAATAGGAATAGGCATTGACGTGCCTTGTTGGCCTCAACGTGAATGGGGAATGCGGTGGTGGAATAGGTGAGAGAGTAGCGGTATTTGGGCACGTAGCTATTGCAGAGGTTGCTACTATGTACGATTTCGCACCACATATCGGGTTCGTCTAGCGCTAGCAAGTCTTTCGTGTGGATAAGGGTGTGGTCTGCACCTAAACTCGTTTGTATCGTAGGCTTCTTCTCCCAGAAGTTGAGAAAATGATTTTTGTTGTATTCTACAGCAAATGCAATGTTGTTTTGCTCGAACCACTGTATGCCACGGGTAAAAGTGATGATAACTGGACAAGGGGTGGAGGTAGAAATATGGTTGTGCAAAATTTCTACATAATTCGCTGCCAACATATCATCGTTATCGATTCGGGTAGATAAGAGAAAGTCATTTTCGCCGATATATTTCTCTCCCATGCTTTTGTATAGGTCATTGAAGTTCTGGTAATATGGGCATAACTCTATGTGAATGTTGCCATATGCTAGGGTGAGTTGCTGGAGGCGTTGTAGATACACTTCTGGCGTTTGGTCGCTCACGAAGATTACCCAATCAAATTGTTGACAGGTTTGCCCCACGATAGAGGGTAAGCAATATGCCTCAAAGAGGCGAAATCGTTCATCCAACCAATCAGGTTGGATGTGTATGTGGCTCTGCGGGTCAAATGGCAGATTGAAGCGTGTGAGTATGAGGTGTTTATAATCCATGTGTGATCTGGTGGTAGAGGTCAGATAGTTGTTTGCCAATGTGTAGGTAGGTGTATTTTTTGCCCTGCTCGCGTATCACGTTTGTATTGTATTGCGCATGGGTGTCAACCATATGTAGCATAGCTTGGGTAAGTGCATGTTCGTCTTCGGAGTGGACTAATATGCCACACTCCTGATTGATCATCTCGGGTATGCCTCCTGCGTTGCTGCTGATGATGGGTAAGCCGACCGCTAAACACTCGGATAACACGACTGGTGCATTCTCGTATCGAGAGAAGAATAGGAAACAATCGCTCTGCTGCATCCATTGTGCTACCCCATAAGGCGTTTGCTCGCCTGTGAAAGTGAGCATTCCTTCTGGAAATTGTAGGGAGTCCGCATATGCACGATCTTCGGTGTAATCCACTCCTGTACCTACCACGACCAGCTCAAAGTCTTGTCGCTCCTCTGCCACTTTCCTCACCGCGCGCAACATACCTTGGATATTTTTGGCTTTCTCATCGAAGCAGCTGACGTGTAGAAATCGGAATTTGTTTCCTTTGGGAGTGATGATGATGGGAGTGATGGGTTGGTAGAAGAAGTCATCTACTACGTTGTGTATGCGTTGCCAATGATTGTTTTCTATGTCGCAATTTTTCATGGCATCTTCCAGCATCTGGCTTACAGGCAGAATGCATGATGCTTGCTTGGCGATTCTTCGCATTATCCATCCGTGCCAACCACCTCGGAATGCGAAATTGGCGGGTAAATAGCCCGACCAATGCTCGATGATGACGTATGGAATATGGTATCGGTATTTCAGCCAAAGGGCAATCAGTCCATTCTTGTCTAACACATTCATTTGCACCACATCGGGTTTCCCCCATTCGCTTTGGAGTTTTCGCCATGCTTGATACATGTCGCGCACCCAAGCGAGTCCTGTCTTTTCGGAGAAAAGTACACGCACATCATGTCCCTGCTGGGCTACCGCTTCGGCATGTTTTTGTACGAATAATCCCGCCATTGCGTCGCGCGGAGTAGGGTACCAAGCGCTGAGAAACAATACCTTCATCGCATCTTCCTTTCTCTAATCCAGTTGTATGCATTGGCGAACCAGAAATACCACTTGTAGTACTTCTCTACACTATAATATATGGTGCGGGTGCTACCGAACTGCTTGTAGTGGTTGGCTACGCCGCGAATCATGCTGCCTTCGAAGTCGAAGGAGACTCCCTTTTGACGTGCTAGTTTGATGGCTTCCAACACGAGTAGAGCGCTGGCTCCTGAGTCTTTGTATGCAGGGGCATAGCATGGAATCAGGTAGTACATGCTGTGCTTGTCCCAAACGAGGAATGCCGCTGCCAGTACCTCGTTGTCGGCGTTGCAGATGGATAGTATTTGGCTTTGTTGCAGGCGCGAAGTTTTGCGCTCGAGTACCAGCAGAAACTCGCGCGAGTAGCTGATCTGCTTGCCTTGCTCTAGCAAGCATTGGGTGTGGAAACGGTAGAAGTCCTCCACACTCATGTTGGTATCGGCATGTAGAGATAGCGCCTTTTGCAGTTGTCGCTTTTTGTTTTTGGAGAAGGCGTTGATTACTTGGTCGAGGTTGGAGAGGTCCTCTATGCGGTAGGTTACGCGCTCCTTGGTCTTGAAGCCCAATGCTTGCATATGTTGGACAGCGGGGCTGTTGATAGGGAAATGCTGGTAGTAATAGCTCAATCCCAGACTGGCTAACTGCTGTGTGAAATCCTGGCAGATGGTTGCTACACGATCGTTGTCGGATAGGACGTTCTGGGCAAGCCATATGCCTCCAATTTGTGTTTGCTGCGGCATGACGATGTATGTCATCCACGCGCGCTTGCGCAATAGGTAAGGTAGAGCAGCCTGGATTGTACCATCGGGAGCGAAACTGAGTAGTACATCCCATTGCTTGCCTGCGCATACGGCGTCGAGCCACCAGTCTTGCATAAATAGAGGTAACTCTCCATTTGTTCGGCAGAAATCACGGTATAGTTCTTTGTTGGTCATATACGTCCGATATACAAATTCTGTGCAAAGATACGATTTTTTGTTGAAATATGCAAATAATACTTGCAGAATTGCAAAAAATGTAGTCCCTTCTAGGACACCGACCTCGCTATACTCGCCCACCTTGTAGCTACTTTTGCACGATGCAGCCCATCCAACAGACACTCGCTACACTCGAAATATTTGCAAAAAAATCGTTACACCTTTGCGATATCTTTCCGCTTACACAATTAAGAACAAGTTCCCATTGCGTAGCAGAAAACTATCGCCGATAGATAAATCTATCTTTTTTTTGCAAATATTTCTCGCTTTGCTTGCGTATGTGCATTTTTTGTAGTACCTTTGCACTTTAATTCAAAATAACTAATAAAATCAGTTTGTCATGATAGTGGAAACAAGCCCTTACAAGGTATTTGCTCTTTCTCAAGGAGGTGAGCTCGCTAAGCGTATCTGTGAGTATTTAGGATGTTCAGTTGGTAATATCCAAGTAGCACGTTTTTCAGACGGTGAGTTTGCCGTAAGTTTTGAAGAGTCGGTTCGTGGTCAATCGGTGTATATCGTGCAGTCAACATGTCCAACTAGCGACAATATTATGGAGTTGCTTCTGGCTATTGATGCTGCGAAACGTGCTAGTGCGTACAAGGTGATCGCTGTGATTCCATACTTTGGTTGGGCTCGTCAGGACCGTAAGGATAAACCACGCGTTTCGATTGGCGCGAAGGTATGTGCGAACTTGTTGCAAGGTGTGGGTGTAGATCGCGTGATTACAGTGGATCTTCACGCAGACCAGATTCAAGGATTCTTTGATATACCTGTGGATCATATCTATGGTGCTAATGTGTTGGCAGACTATGTGCAAAGCCTTAATTTGGAGAATCTGATTGTAGCTTCTCCTGATGTGGGTGGCACAAAGCGTGCTTCCGTGTTCGCAAAGAAACTGACTACCCTTACCAAGCAAGATGTGCCAATGGTGATCTGCTACAAACATCGTCCTAATGCCAACCAAATAGGTGAAATGCGCGTGTTAGGTGATGTGAAGGATAAGAATGTGGTAATCATCGATGATATTGCTGACACCGCAGGTACCCTCTGCAAGGCGGCTGAGGTGATGAAAGATAATGGCGCGAAATCAGTACGTGCGTTGGTAAGTCACGGTCTGATGTCAGGTCCTGCTTGTGAGAGAGTGACTAACTCTGCCTTGGAGGAACTGGTGTTTACTGACTCTATACCATTCGACAAGGCACGCTGCTCTAAGGTGAGCGTGGCATCGATGGCGAAGCCAATCGCAGAGACTATCTTGGCTATCCAAGAGCACCGCTCGGTGAGTGAGCTGAATATCCACTGATTTAAAGTTTGAAGTCTAGAGTTTAAAGTCTAAAGTCTAGGGTTTAGGGTTTAGTGTTTAGGGGAATTCAATATGGTATATTGGTGCTGTTGCTGTTGTGCGTGTCGTGCGCAAAACAGCAACAGTCTTCTACAACCGATGCACGCTGTGCTTTTTCGGCAGATTCGGCGTATGCGTATATCGCTCAACAAGTGGCGTTTGGCGCACGCGTACCAGGGACAGAGGCGCACGAGAAGTGTGGTGACTGGCTGGTGAGCGAGTTGGCTCGTCACGGAGCGCAGGTCAAGAACCAATATGGCAGCATGCCCAACTATGCGGGCAAGGTGCAGGACCTTCGCAACATTGTGGCGTATTTTGAAGGCAATACCCCCTCGGCTATATTGCTGTGTGCGCACTGGGATTGCCGTCCGTGGAGTGATGAAGAAGAACTCTATGAGCATCGTTTTGAACCTGTTATGGGTGCCAACGATGGTGCAAGTGGAGTAGGGGTGGTTCTGGAGATTATTCGCCAACTCGCTATCCTCAAAGCAAATGGAGAGTTCGTACCCTCGGTGCAAGTGGTGCTGTTCGATTGCGAAGATATGGGTACACCTAACCACTACACGGGTACGCAGCGCGACAATACATGGTGCCTCGGCAGCCAATTCTGGGCGAAAGAGTATAAAGAGTCGAATGTTGAATGTCAAATGTCGAATGTTGAAAGTCGAATGTCAAGTGTTAAGTGTCAATACGGAGTATTGCTCGACATGGTGGGTGATCCTTCTGCTACTTTTCCTCGCGAGTACTTCTCTGTGAATTACGCGGGTAACTATGTGGAGCAGCTATGGCGCACCGCTCAGCGTTTGGGCTATGGGCGCTATTTTGTGCAGCAGAACACGTATTTCCCTATCACAGATGATCACTACTATGTGAGTACTATAGCTGGTATTCCGTGTGTGGATATAATCGATTATAAGCAGAATACAGAGACTGGTTTTGCTGATTGGTGGCACACTCAGCGAGACGATATGCGAAACATAAACAAACAAACATTGCAAGCAGTCGGCGAGACTGTACTAACTACAATATGCTCGAAATAAAGAACTTACATGCCACTATTGCAGGCAAAGAGATACTCAAGGGATTAAACCTTACTATCCATGAGGGTGAGGTGCATGCGATTATGGGACCTAATGGTGCAGGTAAATCTACCTTGTCCAATGTCCTGACGGGTCATCCCGCTTACACCGTGACGGAAGGTGAAGTGATCTTTCGTGGCAAGAACCTATTGGAGATGTCGCCCGAGGAGCGTGCGAGAGAGGGGATCTTTCTCTCCTTCCAATATCCAGTGGAGATTCCAGGTGTTTCGATGGTGAATTTTATGCGTACAGCGGTCAATGAGAAGCGTCAACACGAAGGCAAAGAGCCGCTGAAGGCGACCGAATTCTTGAAACTAATGCGTGAGAAGAAAGCACTGGTGGAGATGGACAACAAACTGACCAATCGCTCGGTAAATGAAGGTTTTTCAGGCGGTGAGAAGAAACGCAATGAGATCTTCCAAATGGCGATGTTGGAACCATGTTTGTCTATCTTGGATGAGACGGATTCTGGTTTGGATATTGATGCGCTACGCATTGTGGCTGAGGGAGTTAACAAACTAAAGACCCCTAAGACTTCTTCGATTGTGATTACGCACTATCAACGTTTGTTGGACTATATCGTGCCTGATTTTGTGCATGTGTTGGCAGACGGAAAGATTGTACGCACAGGTGGCAAAGAACTGGCCCTTGAATTGGAAGCAAACGGTTACGCATTCCTGAATAATTAAGAATTAGGAATTTTGAATTAAGAATTAGGAATGTCACAGTCGAAAATTCAGCATATTACCCTTTCTGCAGGCGAAAAGCGTGAGCTTGTGTTCATCAACGAGTCCCATGTGGATTGGCATATCACACAGCATGAAGGTTCTTCGCTGCTATTGCATGTGATAGCCCTGCCCAATCCCGCAGATACAACCAACCAACAACAAGCGACCATCACTGTGGAGCATAAGGCAAATGGCTGTCGTACAGAGATTTATGGTTTGGGATTGCTGCATAAGAATCAGCGTTGCGATATGGTTACTCGTGTGCTGCATCAGGTAGGAGGGGGTTATTCGTCGCAATTGATAAAATTTGTATTAGACGACGAGTCAAAGGCAACGTTCAGAGGTGAGTTGAAAATCATGCCTGATGCTCAACAAGTGGAGGCGTATCAGACGAATCGCAATATCTTGCTCTCACGCCAAGCGGATATGACAACAGAGCCACAATTGGAGATTTATGCCGATGATGTGAAGGCTAGCCATGGTGCCACTACAGGTCAGTTGGACGAGTCAGCACTATTCTATATGCAACAACGCTGTGTAGGGCGTGAAGCGGCTCGTAAGTTGTTGTTGTGTGCATTCTTTGATGATGTCTTGCGCACGTTGCCAGACGAGCAAATGCGAGAACAGCTCTTGGAGCAAATCAATGAGTATATTGATTAATATCTCCTTGTATCAACAGCGCATCTACAGCGCATCTACAGCGGAAAAACTATTGAATGATGAAAGTGAGTGCAGCCATCAATGCACTCGGTTGATGGCGTAGTTGAGTAAGTCAATCAGACTCTCTTTGTACTTGTTGTTGGGGAAGAGGCTTAATGCTTCGATTGCTTTTTTGCGGTACTTCTCCATCAGTTGGTGTGCATATCGGATACCATCGTATCGAAGGACAAACGAACGAATCTCTTGTTCTGCCTCGAAAATGTCCGTGTGGGGTGATTTGCTGGCGAGTCTATCGGCTAACTCTTTGATTCGTAGGGCTTCCTCTTTGGTAGCACGTTGGAGCGATTTGATGATAGGTAGAGTAGCTTTACCGTCCCGGATATCGTTCATGGTGGGTTTGCCCAAGTCTTCGATGTCGGAGAAGTCAAAGACGTCGTCTTTTAATTGGAAGCATAATCCGAGATACATGCCAAACTGCCGCATCGCCGTTTGTTGGCGCGTGGTAGCTCCAGAACTAGCTGCTCCTATCTCACTGCAAGCGGCAAAGAGGTGCGCCGTCTTTTGCTTGATAATCTGGAGATATTGCTCTTCGCTAATCCACATGGAGTCTCCAGCGTGTAACTGCAAGATTTCGCCTGATGTCAGTGCAGCCGTCATATCTGAGACGATGCTGAGGATGGTGTTGTTGCGCACGGATGACAAGATGCCAATGGCCTTGGAGAGCATGTAGTCACCTACCAAGATGGCCACCTTGTTGCTCCATTGTTCGTGTAGTGCTTTTGCTCCTCGGCGTGTGGGCGAACTGTCAACGACATCGTCGTGTACGAGCGATGCGGTGTGCATGAGTTCTAATGCAGTTGCCGATAGGATGGATTTGGTAGTAATCCCTTTGCAAATGGCTGCCGATAGCAGGACAAGAATAGGGCGCAGTTGCTTGCCGCGTTTGCTATAGAGATAATCCAGGGTGTCATTGAGCAGTTGATTATCCGAATGCAAAACCTTGGCAAACTCATCCTCAAACTGACGAAACTCAGTTTGGACAACAGTATGAAAACTCTTTGTTATTTCCATTTGGCTGAGTTGAGATATCCACGATAGACGTCGCTGAAAGATTTTGTATTGGATTGTCCACCAATGATATAGATGTTAGCGGCAGTATCTACAAGTACCGTTTGGCTGTGCCGATTACGGTCGTAGGCAGCAGGTAAGACATTTTTGGTGGTATCAGGTTGATACCAATTCATGCCCTCATCGTCGGAGTAGAGGATGTCGCTACGCCATGTGAGGTCGTTGTTAATGCCTCCAAACATGACCAAATGTCCGTTGTACTGGATGATCGATGCTCCTGTCAAAGAGTCGAATTTAGGCTGTGATATAGAGAAATTTTTGAGTCGGTAAGTCGAAGCTATAGGGTCGTATTCTAAGTTCCATCGAGCATTGGTGACCTCTCCCGTTATGGTACGTCCTCCTACAATCATGGCGCGTGGGCGTTCGCTACTGGTTTCAAATGAGAGCGCAGCAAACTCGCTAAGTGGGAAGGTGGCTGGTAGATATCCTTGCGTCGTACCTGCTATGTTGGCTTGTGGATAGATAGTTCCCGCCTGTATAGTTGCTAGCATAAGTTGTTGGCTTGCAGTGTCTTGTACTACGCACCAAGGCATGTTGTGGTAGGAGAGTAGCATGGTTACAGGTCGTGCAGCCGCAGCGCGATAATCTTGTTGGTCCCATGTGAGCAAATCGGTAGAAGAGTACAAAAAGCCACCGTCTATATAGTATAAGGTGTCATTGTGCTGTACGATATCGCGCACGTAGCATGGGGTAGGTAGGGTGCGGATTTGTGATGCGGTGTTGGTCCAATTTTTACCATCATGGGATTGATAAAGAGCGGTAGAAAGACCATTATTGACGAAGAGAATCAAATCATCCTTCCATAGGAAAGCTTTGGTTTCGCAGTTCTGTGGTGCGAAGATATGATCGGTCAATTGTTCCCAATAGTATAATTCGGGATCTGCAGTATGTACATAGATGTCGAACTTGTACCACTGTTCGTGGTTAAGATCAGATGATTTAACGTGTAGATAGATAGGTGACTGGTTGAAGTTCATGGTGTCAATACCCGTGCTGACGATGGTAGTATCTGGCAGGTAAAATGTAGCGGAACCAGGAGTGGCTTTGTAGGTCACGTACGGAACAACGCTATCCAGACGAGTGCCGAATCGTAGTGAGTCGGTGCAGTAGATGCGTCCAGTGTCGCTGCTATGCTCAATTTTATACGTAGCAGCAGTTAAACCAGGGTTGAGGGTATCAGGGTAGAACGTGAAAGTATTGACACGTGCATCTGAGGAAGTCTCGGAGGTTGTTTTTTTCTCACAACTTATTAAAATTGCAGAAAAAAGTAATAATATATGCCAAAAATGTCTCATAAACTCAAAATTTCGTACAAAGATACTACTTTTTTTGCATGTATGCAAAAAAAGTAGTACTTTTGTAAGTTTTTTTATAGAATTATGCTTTTTGAATCAGTAATTATAGACATTTTGAAGTTATTCCCATCGAACAAACTTCAGCAAGAGAAGAAGCGTTTGCGTGAGCTTTTGGCACAAAAACGTCGCTTATTGCCCAAAGATAACGTGGAGGAATTGTCATCGTTGTTGCTAGAACACATAGAGGATATACCTGAATTTCGCAGTGCGAAAACAGTGTTGATCTATTACCCGACGCACAATGAGGTGGATGTGTTGCCGCTGATAAAGCGATATAAGAAGGATAAAACCTTCTTGTTTCCAGTGGTTCGTCGCAAGACAATGACAGCTTGTCCTTATGAGGGGAATGACAAGATGCATCGTGGAAAATTTAATATCCCAGAGCCCACGACGCCTCCATATACGGGGCATATAGATATGGTTTTGGTACCTGGTGTAGCTTTTGACAAGAGCGGCAACCGCCTTGGACGTGGTGGAGGGTACTATGACCGATTTATAGCATGTTTGGGCAGAAATACCACGTTAGTTGGAGTGGGGTATGATTTTCAACTGGTAGATAAGGTGCCAGCTAGTCGTCGTGATAAGAAAATGCAGTATATCATTACTCCTACGAACGGAGTTGTTAAAGTAAAAAGGGACTAAAGAGTCCCTTTTTTTATAGTTCTAATGTGGTTTGCTGTGCGCGTTGGGTGAGGATCTGTTGATCGGTTTGAGGTGTTAGTTTTGCCTCTCCAGTGCGATAGTAGTAGATCATGCCATAGGCTTGGCACTTCTGCAGTTTGGCGTATGGGAGTTCATCTTTGTAGAAAGCCTCCACCTGATCCCAGATGCTCAAGATGATCTCATCGGCTTGCTTGCGCAGGGTCTCGGTGTCCTCGAATACGCGGCTGTGGGTCTTCTTGTGTAAGGCATGGCTGGTGTAATCCTCTTTGAACATCTCGTAGTGTACTTTGACCTTGTTGATAGCAGGGTTGTAGATGGGAAATCCGCCTGCTGCGGTACGTTTGTTTTCGCCGTCGATGATATTCTGTCCCCATTCCATCAATCCTTCTTCCGTACTGAGGTCGGGCAGGGCATTGCTCTTAGGGTCGAGTTTGTATAGCTCCTTCTGTGCACGCTTAATCTCGCCTCGAATGACCGCCAAGTTCAGCACTTGGATGAAGTGGGAAATGTACATACGTGCATTGCGAACGCGATGGCGGTATTGCTTGTTGGCTGTCACCTTGCTATCAAAGTTCGCATGGTATTGCGCCACTTGATTCTCAAACTGCATGAGAAAACGTTGCGCCTCAGTCAGGGTGCGATAATTGATAGCTTGGTCATTGTACGCAGCATTTCCAGCTTGTTGTACTGCTTTCTGAAGCGCATGCAAACGTGCTTGGTCTGTTTTGGGTAATCGACGGTAAGGCATATATGTGGGGGTTAAAAAAGTTTCAAGAGTTTTAAAAGTTTTAAGGGTTTCAAAGGATTAATCTTTTCGCGTGGTGAGTTTATTGGCAAGTTGGCGCAATTGCTCAGTAGCTGCGTTTTGTGGTAGTTGGTTGAGTAATGCAAGGGCTTTTTGAGTATAATCTTCAACTACTTTTTCGCACGCCGCACGCACGCCCAAACGCTCAAATATCTCTTTTACAGCCGCAATCTTCTCCGTATTGTCTTCTAGCACTTGGCTGTACCATTTTGCCAATTCCTCTCGCCTTTCGCCTTTCGCCTCTTGCCTAATTGCCTCTAGGTACACAAACGTCTTCTTGTTACAACTGATATCTCCTCCTACGGCTTTGCCGAAGGTTTTAGGGTCGCCCCAAACATCTAGAATGTCATCCTGTATTTGAAAAGCCAGTCCGATATTGATGCCAAATTGATACAAAGCCTCTTGCGCTTGCTCATCTGCGCCTGCGATATAAGCGCCTGTTTGCAATGCGTTGGCAAGTAGTACGGAGGTCTTGAGGCGAATCATCTTGAGATACTCATCTATGGTGACATGCTCTTGGCTCTCAAAGTCTACATCGTATTGTTGTCCCTCGCAGATCTCTGTCGCCATTTTGTTGAAGAGTTGTAATACTTTAGGCAGTTTATCTGCAGGAACGCCTGAAAGCAGTTTGTATGCTTCGATGAGCATTTGGTCGCCTGAGAGAATGGCTGTGTTTTCGTTCCACTTCACGTGAACCGTTGGACGACC
>JAEIGA010010787.1_pt1 | contig 13865 bp, 12 predicted proteins | sample 9270691 | NCBI WGS metagenome assembly JAEIGA01 (sample SAMN17057246, study PRJNA624740) | gut metagenome | biome: biome; isolation source: fecal sample | host: Bos grunniens | place: China: Xizang | collected 2019 | reverse complement strand
CTTAATATTTCAGCTCTATCTAGTTCAGAATTTATAGGGCGATTTTCTCCTTTGATAGACTTAACCGATATATCTGAATTTAGCATTATTATTAGCTTATCAGCAAATTCTTTTGTTTTTTGGAGATACCTAACATGGCCTACGTGCAAAATATCAAAACAACCATTTGTAACAACAAAAGTTTTACCTTCTGCTTGACCGTTTCTTACAATTTTTATTATTTCTTCTTGCGATACTAGCATATAATGTTATTTATCCTTTCCCCATAGTCCCATTTCAATAACTTTTTTACAAATTCTAACCGTATTTAAGGCTGCGCCTATGCGAATGTTATCCGCAACGCACCAGAATGAAATACCGTTATCAAATGCTAAATTTTTTCTAATTCTTCCAATGAATACAGGGTCTACTCCGTTTGCATCTCTTGTAGTTGGGTATTCGAAGTTTTCGATATCATCAATTACTTTGATACCGTAAGAGTTTTCTAGTACATCACGAACTTCCTTAGCATTTACCCCAACATTGAATTCTACATCAACTGCTTCTGAATGCCCGTTAAACACTGGTACGCGAGCAGCTGTACAAGAAATCGGTGTGTTTTCTGGTAGATGAAGGATTTTCTTAGTTTCTCTAACGACTTTCATTTCTTCTTTTGTATATCCATTTTCACAGAATACATCTATCTGAGGGATAACATTAAAAGATATAGGTTTTTTAAAGCATTTATTTTCGTATTTTTCACCTTTTAAATGAGCTTCTGTATCTTCTTTTAATTCATTAATAGCAGCTAATCCAGCACCAGATACTGCTTGATAAGTTGAAACTATTAATCTTTTAATTCCAAATTTTTTATTCAAAGGCTCTAATGCAAGCATCAATTGAGAAGTTGAACAATTTGGATTTGCAATAATTCCCTTATGCAATCTTAAATCATCGTCATTTACTCCAGCAATTACAAGAGGGACATCTTCATCCATTCTAAATGCTGAAGAGTTATCAATTATGAGTCCACCGCGTTTAATAATCTCTGGCGCAAATTTTTGGCTCGTTGTCCCACCAGCTGAAGCCATTACAATATCGACATTATCAAATGATTCTGGAGTTGCTTCTTCAAGCGTGTATTCTCTGCCTTGAAAACTCATTTTAGTGCCAGCGCTTTTTGCGCTTGATAAAAACTTAATTGAGTTGAATTCTACATTTAATTCATCAGTAATCTTTGTAATTTCTCTTCCAACTACGCCAGATGCACCTAGAATTGCTATATTTGGTTTTTTCATTTATTATTCCCTTTCTCCAATCATCTCCCTCTCCTTGAGGAGAGGGTTGGGGTGAGGTGTCAGCCCGCTCACTTATCCCATTATATTTTCTAATCCGTAAATAAATTCATTACATTCACTTACATATCTCGTTGCGAGAAGAACTCCCGCCATGTAGCATTCTCTATTCATTGAATCATGGCGAATACTCATAACTTGACCGCTTGCCCCAAACAGAACTTCTTGAGATGCAATATATCCAGGCATGCGTACTGAATGAATATGAATATTATTATATGCAACTCCACCACGAGCGCCTTCTATTGTTTCTTTTTCAGGACAGTTACCACTTGTAAAATTCTTATTTACCCCTATTTCTGCCATCATTTGAGCAGTCTTAACAGCTGTTCCTGAAGGAGCGTCTTTTTTCTGGTTATGGTGTAATTCTATAATTTCAGCGTTATCGAAATATTTAGCTGCCATTTGTGCAAATTTCATCATTAATACTGCACCAGTAGAGAAATTCGGTGCAATAAGACAAGCAACAGATTTTTCTTCACTAAGTTTTTTTAATTCATCAATTTGTGAATCAGAAAGCCCAGTTGTTCCAATAACTATTTTGATATTGTTATTAAGACAATAAAGCGCGTTTTCATATATTGAAGCAGGTTGGGTGAAATCAATTAAAACATCAATCTTTACTGAATCTTTGGCGTCTTTAATCGTCGCAAATTGTCCATTAAAAATATCAATTTGTGCAACTAAAGCCATATCTTCAGCTGAATTAACAGCTTTTACAACTTCTTGTCCCATTTTACCGTTTGCACCGCAAACTGCTACATTTATCATAGATTACCTCTCCAATTCTTATTTTCTTAACAATTCTAAGATAATTATACCAGAAATAAAATCTAATAGTAACAATGCTTTCCAGCTTTTTTTGTAAAGATTTGTGTACTTTTGTAACAATTTTCGAAAAAAGTGATATAAAATTCGAAAAATGTGGAATATAAAAAATAGAATCTCTTTTCTTTATTTTCTCCTCCACTCCTTTATCTAACGAGAGTTAAAGCCGCACCGAAGCGGCTTTTTATTTTCTTATTAAAATTTTTGGCTGAAATGTTAAATTATGTAACAATTTTGCTAAAAATTCTAAAGTTCAAATGAAAAATGCCGATATATATAATAAAGGAGAAAGAAAATATGTCACCAGTAGTTAATATTAATTCTATTTCTGATTGCGAAAGAGCGTATAAATACCATCAAAGATATGGTAATTATTTGACAGATGATCAATTAAACGCTATTACGGAAAAGTGGGAATATTTTGTAAAGATTTGGGATAAAGAAGGCCCTGCTGACGAGGTAGATTATTCTTCTGAGGATTTATCGTATTATTATGATCCTGAAGATTATTCAGTTGATAAAAAAAGAGGTGAAGATGCTGCCAAAAAAGTAACTGGCTTTGACGGAGATTACTCTGATGAAATAGGCCGAACTGTTGGTAATAATTTAGTCGCAGTGGGGAGCACTACGTTAAATGTTGTAGAAGGTGGTATTGCTGAAACTTGTGGTGTAATAGGTGATGCTGTCGGAGGTGTTAAAAACTGGTTTTCTAAAAAGGGAACTGAAGAAGTTGTAAAAACTACTGATAAAGTTGCAGATGCTGCTTCAAAAGGTGCAGATGCTGTTTCAAAAGGTGCAGATGCTGCTCCAGAAGGTGCAGATGCTGTTTCAAAAGGTGCAGATGCTGCTCCAGAAGGTGCAGATGCTTCAGTTTATGTTGCGGCAGCATTAAATATTGCAACTGCATTGCAGTATTTGATTGATAAACCTAATAAGGATGCGAAAGAAGCTTGTGACGCTTTACAAACAGAAATGGCTGGTGCTCAATCAGCACTTAATCATGATCAAAATAAAATGGATGAAATAAAAGAAGAAATTAATGTAAAAAAAGAAGAAGCAGAGGACGCTAATGAAAAAGCAAATGATGATATAAAAGATAAAAAAACAGAATCAGATATGTATAAAACATCTTATAAAGCTCTTAAATTAAAAATAGCTAATGGTGAGCCATTGACTGATTCTGAAAAAGAGTTATATAAAAGTTGTGTAGCTTTAATGCAGGCTAATGGTGAAAAGATTCAAGAGATATCTCAAAATGCTACTGATTTTGTAGCAGAATCACATGATGAGATTGCTAATCATCAAGGAGCATTGGATAGAATAGCTGGAGAAATGAATGAGGTAAATGGTCTAACTGATTATGCCGCTAGTTTTGATAAGTTAACACAAGGTAGTTGTTATACAGTAATGGCAACTCAAGGCTTAAATGCTGCATCATCAGTATTTACAGCTGCTAGGCTTATAGCTGGAGCTGCTTTAAAACCGTGGGACTGGGCTGTACTTGCTGGCGTTGTCGGAGCTGCTACATCATCTACTTATGCCGCTAGTGAACAATATCAATGGGCAGGAGAAGTTGGAACTGAAGTTGAAATGAGAGAAGCTACTCAGGACTTATCAGGTATAACAGAAGATGTTTTAGGAAATACTGCTGACGTGCATGATAATACTTTAGATTATCTTACTAAAGAGTTAGTGCTGGAAGTGCCAGAAGAAATACCTATGGATAATGAACCTCAAATTCCAGAAGTACTTATGCCTAATAATTTAGCCATTAATCAGAAAGAAAATCCAGAAAATAATAAGAAGAAAAATGAAACTGTATAATAATAAAACGGTTAGCCAAAAAATTGGCTAGCCGTTTTTTATATTTAATTAATAGCAAATTTTACTATATTCGCAATTACAAGTTTTATTTTTTTTCTCAAAAAGATCTTTTTTAATCTTTTCAGCAGTGTCTAGCAGTATTTTTTGATATTCAGAAATAAGTTCGTTAGTTAATTCTATCTTAACCTCATCTTTATTTTTTAGGTCTAAATAAACAAATATAACCTTTTCTGTATTAAAGAATGTTTTTACTGCAAGCAAGTATATAATTGTCTGAAAATCATATTTAGCGTTCTTTGGTGCAGAGCCCGTTTTATAGTCAAGAATATAATATGTCTCTCCATCTTTTACTAAAGCATCAAGTCTTCCGCCAAAAAAATAGTCTCCTACCTTAACGGAAAGATTATATTCTGTACCAATTGTTTTATATGAAAAATAACTGACTTTTTTTAAATATTCCCATATAAGTTTTTCTCTTTCATTTAATGCCTGTTCCATTTTTGATATGTTTTCATTCTTTAAATAATAGGAGGCTAATGCGTGAATATTTTTACCTAATTCAAAGGTCTCATCGTTCACTGGCATAGAAATACCTTTTATATATTTAAAATGAAATTTTTTAGGACAAGCAATATAAGTTTTGAGCATATTAGGCGAGTAAGATTTAAACAAAGTCAATTCTCCTATGCTAATAAGTATGTATAATCAGGTCTATTCGCTAAGCGTTCTTCGATTTCTTCAAAGGTAAGCAAGCCCTCTGTTGCACTGAATTTTGAAACGACAGAAGCTGAGTTTGCTGAACCGTACATTAACGCTTTTCCAATATCACTACCATATTTAAATAACGCAGCGCAAAATGTAGATGCAAATGCGTCTCCTGCTCCAAGTGTAGATATTACGTTTGAAGGGTATGTTGGACAGTAATAATATTTTTTTCCGTCATAAGCATACGCACCGTTGCCACCGTCTGTAATTACAACAACTTGGTAGTCTTTTATCTTTAATATCTCAAGCATGCTTTTTATATCTTTATGTATAACATCTTGTGAAAATTTTTCAGTTTTTGTATCCGGTCTAACATGGATTCCTGTAGTCATGCTCGCTTCCTCTTTGTTCATGACAACGATATGCGCAGAATCCAATACTCCTTTTAGATAATCAAAGCCTTTTTTAATACTTGTAGTGCCAGCGTTAAAGCATATCTTTGTATCATTTTCTTCTGCATAATCTACAATCTTTGTTAAAACTTTATTTGAATCTCCGTTTAATGGTGCTATATAAATTAAATCAGCTTCTTTGATTGCACTAAAATTAATATCTTCTTCTTTTATATTTGCGTTAGCTCCTCTATGAGCTAAGACTGTTCTATCTCCTTGAAAACTCACTAATATTACAGAAAATCCTGTAGATGAATCTTCACTTTGTACTATATTATCAAGTTTTACGTGCTGAGATTTAAAAAAGTTTAATATACCATCCGCATAAAAATCTTTACCAATTTTAAATATTGCAGAAGTGTCAAACCCAAGATTTCCAAAGTTGCAAGCTGTATTTACTCCGCCACCACCTACGTTTGAAGCAAATTTTGAAATATCTATTTTTGAGCCATAAGGATAGCTCATATAATTTGAATTATTATCTTTTGTACATACCGATACAATATTTGCTTCATCGGATTCTACAAAAACATCCATCGTAGCACTTCCAATTGTTATAATTTTTGGCATGGTATAAACCTCCCTTTTTCTTACTATTATTCTATTATAAAGATTTTAAAGATTCATATTGTAAATATTTGTAAAAATTTTTAAATTACTAGTGCACAAATTATTTTGTTAGTCTATAATGAATGTATAAATGGGTATGTGGTTGTTATATAAATCTTAGATTTGTTGATTATCGCTGGATTTGCTAACTATCATTATATTTTAAATAAGAAGATTAAGGGATTAAATTTCAAGCTTAGCTTGAAGAGAAAGGTAAAAAGAAAAGATGGCTCTTACGATTAACACAAATGTTTCGTCGCTAATTGCGCAGAGAAACTTGCAGTCTGCAACAAACGCATTGAATTCCTCAATTGAAAGAATGACAACAGGATTCAAAATCAACCATGCTTCAGATAACGCAGCAGGATATTCTATTTCAGCGATGTGGGAAACTCAGTTAGGCTCTTTGAGTGTAGCTGCTGATAATGCCGCAACTGGTGCTGATATGTTAACAACTGCTGAAGAAACTTATGGACTCCTTACATCACACTTACAACGTGTAAGAGATTTGACCGAACAGGCTGCAAACGGAACTTATGGTTCTCAATCTTTAAGATCTATTCAAGCTGAAATTTATGCAAGACTTCAAGAAGTTGATCGTATTGCTGCAAATTCAGAGTTTAATGGTATTAAATTAATGGCATATAAGAATGCTAACGATGGTAGCGGAATTAAATCAACAGGGGTTAATTTGCAAGTTGGTTTGTATGCTAATGAATATAGCACAATTAATCTAAGCACAGATTTATTTAAGGATGCAAGTATAAACGGTATTTTTGGCTCAATGGCTGATATAACAGGCTCTCAACAGCTTGCAACTATATTAACTAATGGTGGTAGTGATAAAACTAAACTAGGTTCAGCTACTGCTAGTGAAAAAGAAGCTGCTTTACAAGGCTTTGCTGCAGCATGCTGTGGCATGAAGTACAATGCTGATAAGACATTATCTTTATCAGATACAAGTGCTAAAGAGATGTTAGCTTATTTAGATGCTGGTATTAATGATATATCTGGCAGAGTAACTAAAATCGGTGCTGTTCAAAACCGAGTTCAATCAGCAGCAGAAGCTTTAGATGTTCAGGCCCAAAACTTAACATCATCATTATCAACTTTACGTGATACTGATATTGCTCAAGAATCTTCAAATTATATTCAAGCGCAAATATTACAGCAAGCTTCTGCAACTTTGCTATCAACAGCTAACCAGTTGCCTAGCATTGCTTTAAACTTGATATAATTTAAATAATTTTAATTTGTTGTTGATTGGGATATGTACTTATATGTGGGATTGTGTAAAATCAATCCCTTTTTATTTGCTTTATAAATTTATTATTGCCATATAAGCGTGAAGGATTTATAATATTATTAGAGATTTGGGACTATTTTGCAGAATGAAGAGATCTTTAATATTATTTTTTATATATTTTTTATTTTTAGTAAATCAAGCATTTTCGCAAAATGCTTTTATGGAGTTTGTTCCTTATCAGAACGAGGTTTTATTTAATCAGTCAATGTTTAAAATCGACGTTGTTGATCCATTTCTTTCTACAAATTTTAAAGGTATGAATTATCCAGGTCTAAGAGGTGCTAATCAACTTATTATATACACTCCAGCGTTTGGATATCGAACCGGAACAAATGAATTTGGTACAGAGGCAATTGTTGAAGGTAATACTGTTACCTCTCTTAGTGGCGCAGATTCTTTGATCCCGGCAAATGGGTTTGTAATAAGCGGACATGGCACTGCTAAAAAGTGGATTAATGAAAATATAATGGTTGGCTCTAAAATATATATAGATTTAGAAAATAAGATTATAACTTCATATATCACTTCCGATACATTTTTATTTAATGCTCGCGAACGAATAAAAGAAGTACAAGATATGATGTCTTATTATTTACAGACAAGGTCTAATTATAGTCAAAAACGAACTGAACAGTATTTAAATAAAGCCAATGATTACATCTTAAAAGCTCAGAAATATAGCGAAGATTCTCAGAAATATTCATCAAAGGCGATTGAATATGCTAACGAGGCAATGTCTACTGTAATACCTTATGATTCAAATGAATTAAAAGGGGTTTGGATCCGTCCAGAATATTATTCTAAGAGAGATATTGAAAATGTCCTAGATTCACTTAGTGATATTGGGGTGAATAATATTTTTATTGAAACTTATTATCATGGCAAGACTATTTTCCCTTCAAGAACTATGGAAAAATACGGGTTTATTAAACAATATGAAGATTTTGAGGGCTTTGATCCATTAAAAATTTGGATAAATGAAGCCCATAAAAGAAATATTAAAGTCCATGTATGGTTCCAGTGTTTTTATGTTGGTAATAAGCCACCGGAGACTCATACTGAATATATTCTTGCTCAAAAACCTCATTGGGCAAATTATCAGAAAAAAAATGTAAATTCACAAACGATTCCTTATTCTGTATCGGAACATAACGGTTATTTCATTGATCCAGCAAATCCAGAGGTGCAATCTTTCTTATATGAATTATTATGTGAAATAGTACATCGCTATCAGCCTGATGGTATTAATTTAGACTATATTCGTTATCCTCAAGCGTTATCATCTAGTTTTTCTAATAGTGATTCTTCAAACTGGGGGTATACAAAATTTGCACGAAACGAGTTTAAGTGTATGTATGGGATTGACCCTATAGATTTAAAACCAGGAGATGCATTATGGAACTATTGGGCGCATTATAGATGTAATAAAATTACTGATTTTGTTAGAAAAGTAAGCGGGCTTTGTCGTGCAAATAAAGTTCATTTATCAGCGGTTATTTTCCCTAATAGATTAAATGCTATTGATACAAAAATGCAAGATTGGAAAAAATGGTCAATAAATAATTTTGTGGATGCCTTTACTCCATTATTTTTAACTTGTAATGATAAGACAACTGCAAATTTAATAGAAGAAGTCTTAAGAAATAAATCTGCAAGTACAAAATTATATGCAGGATTATTTGTTGCTTTTATGAATGGCGCGCCTTCTGATATGGTTAAGCAAATACACGTATCTAGAAAGTATTCTTTAGATGGCATTATTATTTTTGACTATGCACATTTTAATTCTAATTATACAAATGTGCTATCAGAAAGCGTTTTTAAGTCTCGTTTGGGAGATTTTATAAAAACAGAGCCGGAAAATTCTATAGATAAAAATGAAATAAAAAGCGAGAAAATAAAAGGTGAGAACAAAACGTGGAAGAAGAAAATGTTTCGCAAAAAAGACCGTTCTTAGGAATATGGTTTGATTGTTGCGGTGTATATGGAAGAATTTATAAAAATAAAGCTGGAACAGCTTATGTTGGGCGTTGTCCACGCTGTTTGCGCTCAGTGAGAGCAAGAGTTGGTTCAGAAGGAACAAATCAGCGTTTTTTTAGAGGCCAATAGAACTAGAACAGAATTATAAGAAAGGTTCAGTTATGAGTTTAGAAAAATTAAGAAAAGAAAATGAAATCTTAGATATATTTTGCGAGTTAGCGCAAATTCCATCACCATCTTTGAAAGAAGATAAGGTTATTGAATGGATAAAGTCTTTTTGTGAGAATAATAGCATAAATTATAGACAAGATGATTATGGAAATGTTTATATTTCAATACCAGCTACAGATGAAACTAAAGAGCCAATTATGATATCAGCTCACATGGATGTAGTGGGTGATGATAGCCCGATTGAGCTAGAATTTGATGGACAGTTTATCAAAGCTAATGGAAGAACTTTAGGTGCCGATGATAAAGTTGGCGTTGCATGCGGATTATTACTAGCTAAAGAAGTTTATCAATCAAATATCCAACATGGCGGATTAGAAGTAACATTTACACGTGATGAAGAGACTGGAATGAGCGGAGCTGAGCATCTTGAATTTGATAAGATGAATTCTAAATATGTCTTAGTATGTGATGCTGACAAGCTAGGTCAATTGCAAGTCTCAGGTGCAAGTTATACTAATGCAAAAATTACGGTAAAAAGCTTCAAAGGTGGGCATTCTGGTATTGATATCGGAGATGAGTCAAGGTTAAATGCCGCTAAGTTGATTGCAGAATTATTAGCAGAATTTCCGCAAGGAGCATATTATAAAGACGAAACAGGAGTTATTACGTCCTGCAATCTTGGAGCTTTAGTTGCTGGTGGTATTCAAAATTCAGTTGCTTCAATAGTTGAAAAAGGAATTAAAACTAATAATTATATAGATGAAATTATGAAAAAAACTTCAACAAATATAATTAATATTTTGGGTATGGCTTCTTATTCAATAAGAAGTGCTTCTAAAGTTAAAGAACAAGAATTAAAAGATTTAATGCTGTCAATAGTAAATAAATTTAATCAAAAATATAGTGGACTTGCTAAAGCTGATATTGAGTTTGAAGTTCATTTATTACCGTTTGAAAGAGTAGAGGACGATAAAATTGAAAAAGCATTTGCACAAGGCGCTAAAAAAGCAAATGTTAGCTTTGAAATATCATCATTCCATGCCGGTGCTGAAACTCATATTTATTGTCAAAAACAAAATAATAAGGCTGAAACTTTTGCACCATTTTTATTAGGCTTAGCAGATATCTATAATATGCATTCTGCTGAAGAGAAGGTTGATTATAATACAATTCTGAAAGGTTATGAAATTCTAAAAAATACTTTTATTGAATTTAATAATTAATTATTATCAGGATTTAAATATTTTTCAAAGCTTTTATCCTCAACTTGATATCCACAGCCTTTATGAAGCTTGCCAGGATATCCTATTTTTGATGCTGGATATTTTTTGCACATTTTTAATCGTTTATCATATACTGAGCAAAGGCCCTCTTCTGTAACATACTTGCATGCGAAGATTAAATTACCGTCTTCATCTTTGCCTCTAATATAAAATCGACGGTACGCTGGAAATAAAAATTGCATTATTTTAAAATCTGTAGTTGTATACGTATCAAAACTATACATATAACGACAGCATTTCCCGCATTTTAAACATTTTCCAGTAATCTTGTACTCCATTTTCTCAGGTACAAAATATGATAAAATTTCATTTTTAATTGTTTCAAAAAAACTTAACATAAAATATTTATTTGATAGAATATTATTAGACTTATTTATATTTTATAAGTTTTATAATAAAAAAACAATAGAATGAGGATATGGTATGGGACCTTATAATATTCCTAAGTCCAGAAAAAATAACAATAGAAGAGGACAAGCTAAAAATGTTGTAGAAAATCCTATTATAAAAATGCTCAGTGTGCTTTTTGTAATGGGTATTGGAGTTTTACTTGCTGGCATGATTGCTTTAAAGCTATATTTGATATCATTACCTCCGATTAAAAATTTAAACACTCTCAAACCGAATATTGTAACAACATTTTGTGCTAACGATGGACAAGTTATTAAGACATTTGCAGCTTATACATTTTCAAATGTTGAACTTAGAGAAGTCCCGAAACAACTTGTGCAAGCTTTAATTTCAACAGAAGATAAAAACTTTTATAAACATCCTGGCTACGATATTATAGGATTAGGTCGTTCGATAGTGGCAAATGTTCTTGCGGGCAGAGTTGTACAAGGTGCAAGTACATTAACTCAACAACTTTCAAGAATCTTATTTTTGTCTAATGAAAAGACGTTAACTAGAAAATTTAAAGAGCTCCAAGTCGCTGCACAGATTGAAAAAACTATTTCAAAAGATAAAATCTTGGAGATGTATTTAAATAATGTCTATCTAGGCTCTGGTGCTTATGGCGTAAAAGGTGCCGCAAAAATTTACTTTAATAAAAGCTTAAATGAATTAACATTACCGGAAATGGCTTTAATTGCTGGATTACCTCAGGCTCCTTCTGTATATTCGCCTTATAATAATATTGATTTGGCAAAAAAACGCCGTAATCAAGTTTTAGGCAGAATGTATAAAATGAAATACATTGATAAGAAGACCTTTGAAGAAGCAAAGAAAGCTGAAATTGCTCTTTCTACTATGCCGAGAATGTATGCTACAAATAAGGCACCGTATTTTTGCGATTATGTTATGAAAGATATGCAAAAACTAGGGTTTACAGAGGAAGATATAATTAATGGTGGTTATAAAGTAATAACTACTTTGAATTATGATGCGCAAATAAAAGCTAATGAAGCTATTTTAAATAATCTAAATGCTTGGGGGCTAAAGAATGATAAGAATCAAGCTGCAGTATTTTCTTTTAGCCCAATAGACGGTAGAATTCTTGTATATGCTGGAGGAAAAGATTATACAAAAAGCCAGTATGATAGAGTTACTCAATCTTAGCGACCTTCTGGTTCTGCTTTTAAGCCTTTTATTTATACGGCGGCAATTGAAAAAGGGTATTCTCCTAATGATATGATTGACGATTTGCCATATAGGATAGGAGATTGGACTCCTCGTAATTATGGCAATAAGTATAGAGGCCCTATTCCTATGTATACAGCATTAATGATTTCATCAAATGTTTGTACAGCTAGATTAATGGAAGCTATTGGAGTAAGGCCGGTAATTCAATTAGCAAGAGTAATGGGGATAACAACCCCTATTCCTTATGATTATACTATTTCTTTAGGGTCGAATAGTGTTAAACTATTCGAAATGACAAGAGCTTATGGCGTTTTTGCGAATGGGGGATTTAGAGTTGAACCTTATGCTATAGAACGTGTTGAGTCTTCAAGAGGAACGGTTTTATATGAAGCAAGAAAAGCTAAAACAAGTAAAGTTTTAAATGTAAATACAGCTGCGACAATGACAGCGATTATGAAAACTGTAATTCAAAGTGGTACTGGAAGAGCAGCTTCAATAGGAAAACCAGCTGCGGGAAAAACTGGAACAACTGATGATTGCAAGGATGCTTACTTTATTGGATTTACTCCTGATGTAGTAACTGGAGTTTGGGTAGGTAATGATGATAATTCAAAAATGGGAGATCTAACAGGAGGAACTGTTCCTGCAAAAATTTGGCGAGATGTTATGTTAGTTGCGACTCAACCTTATGGAAATACAGATTTTGAATATCCTGAAATAATTTTGAATCCTTTTAAGGCTTCTAGTGTTTCAATTATTCCTCAAAGTGAAGCTCTTAAAGCTTGGGAAGAACAAGATAAGAAAGAAGCTGAAGAACTAGAAAAAGAGGCTGAAAAAGAGGCAAAACAGGCAGAGAAAGAAGCAAAACGAATACAAAAAGAAATTCAGAAACAACTAGAAAAAGGAATAGTGAAGCCTGATTCTATTAATGCTTCTGAAATTTTAGAACAAACGCTTACTCCTATTAAGAAAAAAGAGCCGGCAAAGACTATTGAGGTAAAAACTTCAGAACGAGCAGAAGAGCCTGTTGCAGATTATTTTGCTCCAATTCCATTAGATTCAAATCCATTAGATTAGTTAGAAATATAAAGAAGGAAAAAATATGAGAATTGAAGATATTAAATTGATAAATGGTGAAAATGTGTTTCAGAAAGCTGAAATTGAAGCTAATGATAAAACTATTGATTACGAAATATTTGGGAATATAACATATATTCAAATGCTATCACTATGTAAGGGCTTAAATTTGATTAGTGAATTTTATGATGTAAATGCAGCATGTTCAATTAAAGGCTCTGGAATCACAGCTGTTGCATTAGGCCAATCATTAGCTGATGCGGTACAAAAAGTAATGGATTCTAATCCTATTGACTTTCTAAGCTCAGTTATTGTTACTTCTATGGAAGTAGATAGCGAAATTGCTAGGTTTTTAAGAGAGACAAATGTAATTGTCGCACCAAGCTTCAGTAAAAAAGCAATTGAAGTATTAGAGACTAGAGGGGTTACTTATGTTACTATTAAAACTCCGTTAAAGGAGTATAAAAATTATTTATCAAATGATGTTAAAATAACACCGCTTGGAACATTAACTCAAACTCCAAATTTGAGTGATCTTGATAAAGACTTGTTTAAGACTGTAACCAAAACTGCACCAACAGTGGAGCAAGTCGAGGATGCTGTGTTTGCTTGGAAAGTTGCAAAATATAATCAATCTCAATCTATAGTAATTGCGAAGGATTTGAAAACTGCGGCAATTGCACAAGGACTTCAGTCAGCTTCTGTAGAGTTTGCG
>JAEIGA010010786.1_pt1 | contig 13866 bp, 8 predicted proteins | sample 9270691 | NCBI WGS metagenome assembly JAEIGA01 (sample SAMN17057246, study PRJNA624740) | gut metagenome | biome: biome; isolation source: fecal sample | host: Bos grunniens | place: China: Xizang | collected 2019 | reverse complement strand
TGTGGAGACTCCCTTCGCCATCGGTGAGGGGGTAGAGGTGAAGAATGCTGGTGAAAAGACCATCATCTCTGTTGTCGTACAGGGTAGCGGATACTATAAACCGCAGAATGCGACCTTTGCTGATGGCGTGCTTACCTGGCAGGCTCCTCTGCGCTCAGCAAACACCGTTGTGGCATACAACGTCTATCTCAACGGAGCACACGTGGCTTCACTGCCAGCCGACACCTATAGCTATACTCCGCATACTATACCTGCACTTGGTGAATATGGAGTCAGCGCAGTGTATGCCGATGAAACGGAGTCAGACTGTATCATAGCGCGTATCCCCCTCGTAGCATCGGAGCAGAACGCGGCAATCAAGTTTAACAAGGCTGGATTCACGATCCCTGATGTTATGGCTACCCACTATGAGGAGGCTACTATAGAGTTCTGGATTAAGCCTACCAGCCTCAGCTACTACAACCAGACCGGTGGACCGGGTTGGGGACGCTTCATGTTCCATACCGATGCCTACGGAACATTCTATGCCGGTTGGGATACTAGCAACCGTGCTACTACAGCTGCGCTTTCTGTAGGACAGTGGACTCATATCGCTATGGTAATCAAAAAGAACCAACTGAGCATCTTCGTCAATGGAGTGAACCGCACCAGTTGCACCTCCGATAGCTATAGTGGTGTAGGAGGATTTGGCGACCTCGTGTTCTCATCGGGAGTCAGTGCAGAGCAAGATGCCGTGTACGACGAGATACGCATTTGGAATACAGCTCGCACAGCCAAGGAACTCAAGGCGTGTATGAATACGGAGTTCACGGGTAACATCATGCCTCAAGGACTCGTGACCTACCTCAAGGGTGACCTCATCACCGGTAAGGATGGCGAACCGCTGATTTACGACTGTGTGGGAGGTCATCATGCAACAATCAAAGGTAGCTACGATGTGGTTATCGCTGATATGGGCAAATTGGGCGCTGTTGCTGGCGAGCCCAGCGTCAGCATCGATGAGCCCAAGGGCACCATCTATGCCGGTATACCTACTACGCTCAGTGCAACCTATAGTGCGGCCGTTAACCGCATCGCGTGGACTATCGAGTCGGCCGGCATAGAGAATGTCAACATTCTGTCGCCCACGGTGACCTTTGCCACGGCCGGAATACATACCGTAACGGCAGTTGCCTACACTGCTGCCGGAAGCAGCGCTACTGCGACATATGACGTCGTTGTGGCAGAGGCTCCCGAGGTGGAGGCCGACTTTGTGATGAATGCCGCTCAGGTTCCTGCTGGAGAGCGTATCGCTCTGCACGCAAAGAATCCTCAAGTAGGATATATCTATCGTTGGAGTATGCCTGGAGCCGATGTGGAGGAAGCTGCATCGCCCAGCGTAGCTACCAGCTACCAGGCCAAGGGTACGTATAGCGTGACACTGACCGTGACAGCACCCGATGGCCGTGAGAAGAGTCATACTGAGCAGATTGAAGTGCTTGAGGTGGCGCCCAAGGCTGCCTTCAGCATAGCCCCTGCCGTAGTGATTAAGGGCCAGGAGGTGGAGTTCGTCGACGAGTCGCTTTATGCACCTACCAAATGGGAGTGGCGAATCGGTAGCGAAAAGGCGAACTATATCTTATATGACCAGTATAGAGCGCTTGTGATGGATCAACCGGGCGTGTATGATGTGACTCTTACTGTAGCAAACAATGAAGGAAATAGTGACGTGACTCGCGAAAGAGCACTCATTGTGACCAATGCAGACAGTAAGAATGGATTGCTCTTCTCATATGATGGTGCCAGTGTGAACGTAGGTATGTCGCCCATTACTGCAGGGCAGAGTGCTTTCACTATTGACTGGTGGATGAATAGTGCTTGGCTCAACACTTTCTGTAATGGTATTGGTGAGAGTGACCAGACAATGCACGTAAAGACCAATGCCAGCGGACAGATGACTCTCTATGTGGAAGGAAAGAGTCTGTCATCGGGTAGCAACTTCGTTGTTCCTGGTGAGTGGCATCACTATGCTGTGACATTCAATAGTGGACTGGTGAGCTTCTACCGTGATGGTGTGTTGAATTACTCAAAATCAATCGCTTCTACTGCGGTGCCTGCTATCAGCAACTTTAGCATTGGTACCTCGGGCGCTCCCTTCAAGGGTAGCATCGATGAGTTCCGCGTATGGGGAAAAGCGCTCACGGATGCTCAACTACGTACCTATGCCAATAGCCCCATAGCCGATGTGCCTGCTGCAGAGAGTGCTCAAGGATTGAAGCTCTACTACAACTTCAATCAGAGCGGAGGTGATGTGCAGGATGCAACCTCGAGAGGTCTCCATGGCCGACGCACAGGCTTTGGTCCTGATGGTGACGCGTGGGGATTGTCGAAAGGTGTCTTCTGCCTCAATTTCAGCGAGGCTGGTGGAAAGGATATCACGGCGACCACTCTTACCAACTATGTGGAGGCTTTTGCAAGCAATAACCAAACCGTTAACCCGAACAATTCGTCTCGTTTCCTCAAGCTGACAGGATGGACCATGGAGAATGCTGTTGTTAACGGAAATATTACTACCGGAGCACATGTAGATGTGAACAAAGGACGTACCTTTACCGTCACCACGGGATGGGATGGATTTGCCAATACGCTCAGCAATCATAAGGTGTTCCAGACAATTACATTGCCGAAGGGATACTATACATTCGAGGCCGAGTATGACGCTACGTATGAAGGACAATGCGGTGCATCATATCTTGTCGTAGCTGCAGGAAGTACCTTGCCCGTGAAAGAGGAATTGGGTGAGGCCATCGCCTATAAGGCAATGATCCCTAAGGGGCAGGTTAACAAGAATACCTTGGGCTTCGTACTTACAGAGGAGACTACCGTAAGCATTGGCTTGTTGGTAAATATGAGCGGACAGAGCTGTATGACCTTGCAGCGATTTAGATTGGTGCAGAGTCCTGTGACCGTATTCGAGAAGTCATCGGATGCTGTCTCTTCTATCGCTAAGCTGATCAATGACAGACTCTACTACATCTCACTTCCTTACCACACGCAGGGACTCACCTCATGGGCAGTATCTCAAAGCGAAGGTGTGTTGGCATCGAATACCACTTTGGGCATTGTCCCTGACCGAGACGATGCGATACAACAGTTTGCCTTCCTTACTAACGATGAGGGGGCTACACACTATCTCTATCACGCGTTGGAAAAGAAGTTTGTGAATAAGGACGGAAAACTTGCCGATTCGCCCACAGACCCCGTTTACTTCAAGGAGGGTGCGTATGATACCACTTATGTGGCTTACTTTGACGAGTCGCACTATATTAATGTAAATAACGAACGTCAGTTGGTTATTAATGCTTATGCAACTCCCGATGGAGGCAATTCGTTTGTTATCCGTCCGGCCAAGACATTTAATTCCAAGGCGGCTCTTGAAAAATTCCCCATCGTGGAAGTGGCTGAGTTGACTCTAAACTATAGCACAGCCACATTGATGGCTGGTGAGGCATTGGCATTGCAAGCCTCTATAGTTCCCAGCTATGCTACAGACCAGACGGTGACTTGGACAACATCGGATAATACCGTAGCTATTGTCGCTCGTGGCGTGGTGACGGCAGTGGCGCCGGGTGTGGCTGTCATCACGGCTAAGGCTGGAGACAAGGAAGCTACTTGCGTGGTGACCGTGGAGAAACGCTATGTAGAGGTAATGGGTATACTCCTGAGTCAGTCTACCGCCACCATGACGGAGGGTGATGAGTTGACACTTACTGCAACGGTGTTGCCTGAGGATGCCGATGAAAAGGCCATAACCTGGGAGACTTCGAATGCTGACATCGCTACCGTGAAGGATGGAGTGGTGACTGCAATTGTTCCAGGAACAGTGACCATCACAGCTAAGGCTGGTGGCAGACAAGCTACTTGTGTGGTGACCGTGGAAAAACGCTATATTCCTGTAACGGATATCATCTTGAACTACACAGAAGTAGAACTTAAGGTGGGCGAGAAAGTAACACTTTCAGCAACCGTATTGCCCGAGAATGCTGATAACAAGGTTATTACCTGGAGTTCTTCGGATGTGAGGGTCGCTACCATTTCAAGAAAAGTGGTGAAAGCGGTTGCGGAGGGTACTGCCATCATTACAGCTAAGACAGCTGACTTCTCAGCGACTTGTGTAGTGACAGTGAAAACTGATACGGGTATTGAACAGGTTGACGGCGAAACGCCTACGTTGATGATTTATGATGTGTCAGGACGTCCTATAAGGTTGAATGCCAAGTCTACTCAGGAATTGGATCCCGGTGTCTATATTATTAACGGTCAGAAAACCGTAGTGAAGTGATACAAGGAGAGGGGATTAGTCAATGGCTAATCCCCTCTTTTATTTGCATCCTAATTCGAATGTCTGAGATAATAGAAACTATTTTTTGTTGTTTACGTTTGCTTCATTTGTGCTAGGCTTACCTTTCGGAGTACCGTTGCGTTTTCCCTTCCTGCCACGATGACCTCCCTTGGGGCTATTGTTATTCCCCTTGTTATGGCGTCCTTTCCCATGGCCTCCTTTGTTACGTCCTTTGGTCTTTTGAGGATTATACTCGGGAGCCTCGCCCAACTCTTCAGGAAGAGGTAACTTGTGCACTTCACGGCCGATGAACTCCTCGATGGCTGCGAAGCGGGTTTGGTCGTCTACGGCTACGAAGGTGATGGCACAGCCCTCTGCGCCAGCACGGGCCGTACGGCCTATGCGGTGTACATAGTCTTCGCAATCATGCGGAGCATCGTAGTTGATGACGAGACGTATGTCGTCGATGTCTATGCCACGTGATACGATGTCAGTTGCTACGAGGATGTCAATACGGCCACTTTTGAATTCGCGCATCACCACATCTCGTTGTGCTTGATCGAGGTCGCTATGCATTTCTCCCACGTTGAGCTTCATGCGCTTGAAGGCTGCTGCAATCTCTTTTACCTTGGTCTTCTTGGATGAAAAGATGATGACACGCTCGGGCTTAGTGTCTTTGAAGAGGCTCTTGATGATACCCAACTTTTGTGTCTCGTAACAAATATAGGCAGTCTGTACAATCTTGTCAGCAGGCTTGTTTACAGCGATACGTACTTCTACTGGGTTGTGTAGAATAGAGGAGGCGAGTTTCTGTATCTTGTCGGGCATGGTGGCTGAGAACATGATGGTCTGACGGTTCTCGGGGAGTTGCTTGGCTATCTGCATAATGTCGTCGTAGAATCCCATGTCTAGCATGCGGTCAGCCTCGTCAAGGATAAAGAACGAGGTGCGCGAGAGGTCTACATTGCCCAATGAGATGTGGCTGATGAGACGTCCAGGCGTGGCAATGATGACGTCGGCACCCAGCGAGAGACCACGGCGCTCTTGTTCGTAGCGTATGCCGTCATTACCTCCGTACACGGCTACGCTGCTTACGGGTACATAGTAGGAGAAACCCTCCATGGCTTGGTCGATCTGCTGTGCCAACTCACGGGTGGGCGACATGATGACGCAGTTGATGGCATCGTCGGGGTAGCCTCCATCGCTAAGCATGCTGAGGATGGGCAGTAGATAAGCTGCCGTCTTTCCTGTGCCGGTCTGGGCAACACCGATGAGGTCACGTCCCTCAAGCAATGGCGGGATGGTGTGCTCCTGGATAGGGGTGCAAGTGGTGAAATTCATCGCGTCGAGGGCGTCGAGAACATCGTCGTTTAAGTCAAGATCGTAGAAATCCATATTTTAAAATTCTGAATTCTGAGTTATGAATTATGAGTTGCGTTGTCAACTGTCAATTGTGAATTGCCAATTATTTAGGCGCCTTCCAGTAAAGGTATACGCCAACAATGAGAAACGTTATATTAGGTAGCCATACCGCCGCAATGGGTGTCATGCTACCGCTGACGGCAAAAGTTGATGAGATGGTTTGGAAAACGATGTATCCAAAACTCAGGGCAATGCCGATGCCGAGGTTCAAACCCATGCCGCCCTTGACTTTTTTTGCAGAAAGTGAGAGCCCGATGAGCGTAAGTATAAATGCTGCAAACGAGGAGGCTATGCGCTTATGGTATTCAAGTTCGAATTCTTTGATGTTGGCAATACCACGTCGTCGTTGCTTGTCAATATACCGCTTTAACTGAGGCGATGTGAGTGTCTCCTGCTGGTTCTTTGATATGAGTAGGTCGTAGGGTTCTATTTGCACGATAGTGTCTATCTGAAGACCATTGTCGATGTGCTCTAATGTGTCGGTGAGGATACGGTGTTGCCAGTTCTTGGCCTTCCACTTGTAAGGGTTGTCTTTGTCACCGATATAAACCAAAGTGCGCGCGGTGAAGTGTGACTTCATGGTATTACCCTCAAAACGGTCGAGTGAAAATCGGTAGGCCGTGTTATTACTACTTTCGAAACGCTCGATATAGGCTATTACGTTGGGTTCCACCTCCATCTGAATGTTGCGGGCGGTCTCTACCTTCTTTTTCTTCTTGTAGGTGTTTTCAAATTCTAATCGCACGACATTCCCCTTAGGAATGACATACGCTCCCAATCCATAAGTGAGTATGGCTATGAGTAGGGCCGAAAACATATAAGGTAGCATTAAACGATGTAGACTTGTGCCTGTGGAAAACATGGCGATGATTTCCGAGTTCTCTGCTAGCTTGGAGGTGAAGAATATTACAGCAATGAATACAAATAACGGGCTGAAAAGATTGGAGAAATAGGGAATGAAGTTAAGGTAGTAGTCGAAAATGATAGCTCGCCACGGAGCATTATTGGATACAAACTTGTCAATATGCTCATTATAGTCGAATACCACGGCTATAGAGATAATCAGTGCAATGGAAAAGAAATAGTGACCCAGGAACTTTCTGATTATGTACCTGTCCAATTTCCCAAATAACTTGCCTCTGAGTAACTGTTTCATCTATCAATGAAAGTGGGGGTGCCAATGTGCTTGGTCCTCGTTAATGATTAATCTCTCTCTCCTCTCTAATGTGGCGCAAAGGTATATATTACTAGCCTAATGACCAAACAGATTCACTTATTTAAGAATTTATCCCTAATCTTTCTTCGGTATATAGGGATGAACGATTGTATACTACTTCTGGATTTATTGTATAAAAAAGAGAGAGAAGGCCTTCTCTCTCTTATTCAATGCAACTTCAATTTTATTTTCTATTCAAAGATCCAAACTTTTTTTGATTTTATTTGCAAAATCGTTGTTGAATAGTTCCTTTGTTATAGAATTCTCAAAGTGGTTATCGTCCTTTTTATCAAGGGTGAATCCAATAGAAGTTGTGGTTCTGAATGACCTAGGGTTGCTCAGAAAAGCTCCACTTTTTACTATTGCATTGGGGTGACTTTTGAAGAAAGAGTCTAGAAAAGCTACAGCGGCATATATTCCTATGCCAGAGTTGTAGAGCTCTCTTGGTATTGCTCCCGACATCCAGTACACTTCGTTTTGACCTTTAACGAAATGTGCTACTGATACGGATTCCCAATGGCCATTAACGAAACGTTGGCAAACATATTTGCACTTGCACTTGGGTAAAAATATATATGACCACACCATGCTTCTCCTATCGAACATGAGTGTTTGGGTTTCTTTATTTCTGAAGACCCGTATGTAGAAAGGTAAATCTCTCAAGAGGGAAGCTTTGCGGATACGGAATTTCATAGGAGTCGTTTGGCGATTTGTTTTGTGATTCTATTGTTGTAGAATGCGTCGGATGTCAATCTGTGGACAATAAATTTCCTTACATCGTAATATTTTGTTCCGACTTCTACGAATCCAACTCCAGTGTTTATTCTTCTTGATCTCCTGTTTGTCTCAAGAATGACACTGAGGACTTCTTCGCAATCCCTACTCTTGAATAGGTGGTCAATGCAAAATACGATGCTGAGCATCCCAAATCCTTTGTTCAGAAGGTGCTTGTCTACTCCGCCGCAGATTTCGTATCTTTTATCTCCAAGGTATTTAAAATGGCAGAATGAGATGTACTCATTCTGCTCATTTATAACCACTCCCTTTAGGTCATTGGGATTGTGGCAAGTGATGAATTTGATTCGTTGCTCTTCGGTGCAAAAATCTTCCATCCTAAATCCACTATTGTCAATCCATTCGGGGTCACTTAAGATAGATTCGTAGAACGGCAGATCTTCGATTGCCGATGATCGGAATGATAGGGAACTCATCTAATCAGCACTCCTCAAGCTCTTTTTCAATGGCCGCAAATAATGACTCAGTTTTCTCGAGGGCTTCCAGTGTATTTATGCGTCTTGATGCCTCTTCGATATCAATTTGGTCAGTGTCATTGCTATTCATTATGCGGTCATACTCAAATCGAGCAACCTCCAGAATACGGATCTTTTCCAATTTGCAGAGCGACATGTCGCGGCTTCCAATCTTACCTCTTTCGATGTAATTTGCTCCATAGCAGGTGGGGCAAACGGGATACAACGGACAAACCGAACATTCTTTAGAGATATACTCGTCGGGTGAAGAGAAATCGATGTCGTGCCATGACTGTGATTTTTCTTTACCGCAAACCGATTCGAAGAAAAGATGGCAGGGATATTCAGTACCGTCGATATCGTATGCCTTTATTTGGGTACCGGCACCGCACCATTTGCGTGTTTTTGCCTCAGGTGAAATCAACTGCTCAAAAGGCACATCGAAGATAGTGTCTCTCTTAAGATCAGGATTCTTTTTATAGAATTCGGCCAGCTTCTTCAACTCGCGTTGGTATATCTTTGCAAAGTGTGGTTCGTTCCAATTGACCATGTAGGCAAGGTTTACCAAGATGTTGTGAATGCCGGTGCTATGGATAAACTCTATACCTGCTGCCAGCTGCTCGATAGACTTGGGACTTACAGTCATCTTTACTCCTTGACCAGGCCATGTCTTGGCAAAAAACTCAATGTCAATCTTGTCGAATGAGTTTGAACGGTTCATGTTTTGCATCTCTCTATTACCATCGAGGCTCAATCCTGCGATAAAGCGATGCTTGTTTTTGTGAAGCCACTCTTTAATTTCGCCATGCACTAATGTTCCGTTGGTGGTTGCAAAGAAAATGAAGGGCTCTACAGTCTCTTGTTCCCATGTCCACTCACATAACTCCTTTATCTGCTTGAATACGAGGAAAGGCTCACCGCCATGGAAATTGACAATTGTTCTTCCACCAGTTGGCTCTTGTAGTTGCTTGAGCAACGAAACTTTTGCCTTTTCTACGTCAAAAATCTCTGTGCTCGATTTATCCTCGTAACAATAGATGCAACGGAGGTTGCATGTGACATTGGTGGTGATATAGATGTTTCTAATTTGATCTTCAGTTATCATGCCTAATATATAGATAAAAAAAAAGCCTGCTCGACTATAAAAGGTTCTACTCAAACAGGCTTATAAGATTAGAGTTTTTCTTATGACTTTCCGCAACCAAAGCAACGGCCTTCGCAAGAATCTTCGCAACCGCCTTGGCAACCGCCACTGCAACTGCATGCGTAGATACCGCTGTTTACAGCCATTCTTTCCCCGCCCAATTCTTCAATACGACGAGCATACTCTTCTTTCTTTTTCTGGATTTCATTGAAATCGACCTTAATAATTCCCATAATCGTTTTTATTAAATATTTAACAACGGCTCAATTTTAATCTCCTAAAAGTGCTCTTTTTATCATGTAAGACTATCTAAAGAACCAAATTCTTTGCAAAGATAAATAAAATCTAATTAATTGTTCTTTTTTTTAGAAGAAAAAGCAAATGTTTGTTAAAAAAGTGCTTATCCCCTTCTGATAGCGCAATCATAGTGTATTATTAATACTTAGGTTGCGCTATCTCTCTTCTTGACTAGACGGACCTTTTGTGTTACTTCGTGAACTTCAATCCCTCGACATGGTTGCCTACGTAGATGGGTACAAAGTCGGCAGTCTGGTACCAACCTGGTTTGCCAGGCATCTTGTCATGGATGAGTCGGCCGTTGATCTTGAGTCCCTCGAAGGTGACATTCTTCACTTTGCGTTCTTCGTTGTAGCCATTGATGACAGACATATAGGGCTGCTCTCCATTGTAGCGGACATGACGGAAGGTGACATTTTCGACTCCTAATCCTGGGGCAGTGCAGTACTTGGCATTGTATCCTACCTTGACATGAAGCAGCGCTCCTTGATGTATCTGTTCGATACGGATATTGTCGAAGAGGACGTTCTTGACATAGTTATTATCGCCGCAGTTGATGGCCATGCAGCCCTGATAGTCTACTTGTGGCTCGCTGTGGCAGATGATGTCGATGTTCTCATACACGAGACCTACGATGCTGTCACCCACGGCAGAATTTCCGTGGATTCCTATAAAAATAGGATGCGCCACATCGGCCCATAGAGTGGAGTTGGTCATGCGTACATTGCGTACCGAACCATTGAATCCCTTGCGGGTGGCATAGGCTGTGGTGCAGTCATCGGAGTTACGGCAGAAGACACGATCGTAGAGTACATTGGACGAGGCAAACACGTTGAGTCCATCGCCCCACTTGGGATGAGATATGCTGCGCACATCGTGTAGAGTCACTCCATCACTCTCACCAATAGGGCAGGTGTTGAGGATCAAACCATCAATCAGTACATTTTTACTGCGGTGTACATGGCAACCTTCATAACCATCTCCGGGACGGGCCACACCACGACCAATGATACTTACATTCTCGGCATCCTCGATAGCAAATGTACCAGTAAAGTAGGCTCCTCCAGCAAGGTATATGGTAGTGTTGGAAGGAATGTGTATACGACGCTCCTTATTGTAGTATCCAGGATCATAGCAGATAAACTGGCGACCCTGACGATGTGCCTCGGCTTTAGCTTCTGCTTCGGTCATGGGAGGACGCGAGGTGAAAAGCAACAGATTGTCAGTGATATTACCATCAAACTCTACGCTTACATTTTCGGGTTGGAAGAGGATGAACTGTATGGTCGAGTCGTTCTGCACATTGGCTATCGTGCCTCGATAGTCTGGGCGTATGCGAGCTGTCGTGAATTTCTTGTTTTTGCATACGACACGCACGAAAACGTCTCCTGTAAAGTCAAAGAATGCATAAGAAATTTCCGACACTTGATGCTTGTTATCTCCGATAGGTGCATTCGCCTTTGCCATATAGGTGTCGATACGTGTCCATTCCTCTACACCGCGAGAACGGATGAATACGTCATAGTCGCTCTTCAGGGGTGCACCCTCGGGAGCAGGATAGGTATACGTTGAGTGCAGCTTTTTACCCTCCTGTACTCCTTTTACGACAAATGTCCGAGCTTCCATACCCTCTTTAATCTCACCGCGTTTCTCTGCTTTTCTCTGCAAATCCAATAGCTTTTTTGTATAAGGCATCTTCAGACGTTTCACTTTGGTATAGTGCTCGTAGGCACTGTCGTAGATACAGCGTATACGGCCACGTTGCATGGAGCCTGGTTCAGTCCAGTTGCAATAGAGCCCAGTGCAGTCTTTCCATATCTCAAAGGGTACATCATAGCCGAGATTGTATCGCGCGGTATATTCCAAACCTTTCATCAAGCGATTGTCTAGCGCGCTATAGAGATCGTCTCCTTGTTCCCAAGCCATTTCGCAAATTTCACACATCGCACCGAGTCCCAACTGGGTATGTGCCTGGTCACGCCCAGTCTCTTGGCATTGGCCACTCTCGCCGATATAGTGGGGGAGCGATCCATTGTCATTGGCATAGAGGTAGGTGTCAATAGCGTGACGATAGAGGACGCTATCACTCAAGAAAATGCCGCAAGCCATGCGCAAACGATTTACGATATGCCCCCAGTTGCCATTGGCGTAGGGACTGTCAGCCTCAAACTTGGCCATCATAGGGAGCATAGCCCGCTCGATCATGGCTGTCCACTCGGGGGTCTGATAGTCTTTCAAGATAATCATTGCTCTCAGCAACCAATAGCCTTGTATGGAGCATAAGGGTGCATCGTGTCCGTCGAATCCTTGTAGCGTCTGTGCATAAGCATTGATAATCCTCAATGCTTGCTCGTAATTCCCGTCTTTTGCCAACTGCCACGCCGTATACATGTCACGTTCGCTACCTCCCTTGGTGCGGCGGTGTTCGCCATCGCGTGCCACAATCTCGTATGGGCCTGCCATCTTGTACTCCTGGGTACTTTGTGCATATACTGCCATGCTGCTCATGAACAGTGCGGTAAGTAAAATCCTTTTTATCATAGCTATTTGTTTTGTAGTTTTCTCATTCGGAGCAATGCTTCTATATAGTAATAGTCGGCATAGATAATGCTGGCATCAATCTCGCTGCCTGCAGGGTGGTGCCCTGTAGCATGCCGTACGAAGGCTACGTTGTTCTCTCCGCATTGGTAATGAGGCGTGCAGAGGTCTACAAGCATCAGCTCAGCATAGGTGCGGTAGCGTTGCGCATCCGTACTCTTCACATAACTGGACAGTTCGATCAAAGCTGAGGCTACGATAGCAGCCGCTGAGGCATCCTTAGGCGCTACTGTGCCACGCGGGTCATCCATATCCCATAGGGGGATGTTGTCATCACTCGTGGCCGCCAAGCGATTCAAATAACAGTCGGTAACTTTGCAGGCGTGAGCCAAGAAGCGTTCGTCATGGGTAAAGCGGTACACCATCGTGTAGCCATAAATCGCCCATGCCTGTCCGCGGCTCCACATGGACTCGTCGCTGTATCCTTGGTGTGTCACACCACGGATGAAGTTGCCCGTGAGTGTATCATATACTGCCACGTGGTAGCACGAGCCATCGGGACGGAAGTGATGCTTCATGGTGGTCTCGGCATGTGTTACGGCCATATCGTATAGACTCTTTTTGCCTCCATTCTCGGCAGCCCAGAAGAGCAATTCCAGGTTTATCATATTGTCCATGATGGTGTTGTGCCCACCATAGTCACCCACGTGGCGTGGCCAACTCAGCATAGTACCCACCGTAGGGTTGTATAGGGTAGTCAATGTGTCGGCAGCTCGCAACGCCACCTCGCGATAGTGAGCATCGCCCGTAAACTCGTATCCTTTCAAGAAGGAGTTGATAATGATGAAACCGAGGTCATGGTCGTAGACAGGGCGTTCGGCCATATAGGCCAGCGAGGCGGTGTAACGCTCGGCCTCGGTGCGCAATGCCTCATCGCCGGTGTAGGCATAGGTCATCCACAATACACCGGGCCAGAAACCTGAACACCACTCTTGCGGTATGGCCTCGCGGCAGTTCCATCCTTTCTGCGTATCGGTAGCAAGGATGTTGCGTGGCATCATCGCATAGTCTCTGGGCTGCAGCATCTCTAGTGCACGCTCCACCTGGTGAGCGCAGTAGTCGAGCGACTCATTGGTATCGAAGGATGCAGCCTTCTTGGTGCATGACCCTGCTATAATTAATATGGTGCCCCATAAACAGAATGAAAGGATTTTCTTACTTCTCATTTGTCTCAGTCGTTAATTATTTTGTAATTCTAAACCAGTCAATGTCTACCCAACCACGTTGTTGGTCGCTTGGCGCAGTACTGAAGAGCCCCACTTTAGCCCCTATCCACTTCCCCTGACGAGCAGTGAAAGTGATGTCGGTGCGGGTGTATCGTTTGTTGTCGGTACTGTATGAGAAGTGGCAGACTCCACCCTTGCCGACCTCTACACGCATGTAGATGTCCAGTTCATAATTGGCATGGAGCCCAGCCTCGTAGATACGCGTAGCGGGTAGGGTGGCTATGGTAGTCATCTTCTCGGGGCCGCCCTGCTCGGCATCTTTGCAAGTGACCTGCCGCAAGACAAATCCCTCGCCCTCCTTCACGGCTGCCAGGTAGCTATAGTCCCATCCCATGACGATCAGTCCCGACTGTTGCCCATCTGCCTTTGCCGATACTTTGAGCTTGGTGGTA
>JAEIGA010010785.1_pt1 | contig 13866 bp, 10 predicted proteins | sample 9270691 | NCBI WGS metagenome assembly JAEIGA01 (sample SAMN17057246, study PRJNA624740) | gut metagenome | biome: biome; isolation source: fecal sample | host: Bos grunniens | place: China: Xizang | collected 2019 | reverse complement strand
TCCCTCGGTCTACCTATCAAGATTTGCGGAAACATCGGCTCCATCATCTCCGCAAAAGTGGTAGAGGTAATCGGTGCAAAAATCGATATCCCCCGCTGGAAAGCAGCCAAACAGGAGATCCGCGAGATGATCGAACCATATTTGGCTGTATAGATCGGCCTGAAATTCTGACCCTCTACCTAAAACCAAGAAGAAATCTAGAACCACTTGGTGAAGTGGACTATGCGGGGTTTGGTGTGGATGTCTTCGACCATAGTGACATCACTGAAGCCGTAGCTTTCAAAGAGGGCCACCACTTCACGGTGATATGCTTCATTGATCTCAAAATACCCCTTTCCTCCTACACGAAGAAGTACCGATGCCCAATCGGCGAGGGCCTTATAAAATCTCAAGGGGTCACCATCCGGAACAAATAGTGCCATAGAGGGCTCATAATCCAGGACATTTGGGGACATGAAGTCCCTCTCTTTTTCACAAACATAGGGAGGATTACTTACCAGAATATCAAGCTCCTCAAGTTCTGGAATCGCCTCAGACGAGGTGGCGATATCTTTCTCATCGGGAGGTCCGGCCAGTGCATCCCACTTGAAGAAAAGGGGTTCATTTTCACAGATTTTCTGCTTGCGGGCCACCTCCAGTGCCTCATCAGAGAGGTCACAGGCCATCACTCTGGCCTTCCTGAAATGGGCCGCCAGAGAGTGGGCTATACAGCCTGACCCGGTACATACATCCAGAATCTTGAGCTCGGTCATCCTGTCATCTTTCCAGTCATTCTCTATAAGACGGACCAGCTCTTCTGTCTCGGGACGCGGAATGAGTACCGACTCGCACACACAGAATTTGTGCCCGGCAAACTCTTCATAGCCCAAAACATACTGAACGGGACGGTTGGCCATAAGCTCCTCAAGTGCCCCCTGCAGTTTCTTCAGGTCCGGCTTGGGGATAATCACATTCGGTGATACCAGATATTCATAATCCGACACATTCAGATGATGTGTCAGCACCCTGATGGCAATGGCCTTTGACTCATTTATGGAGTAGAGGTCCTGAAGGGCATCTATCGCTTTGGTTACAAACTCTTTATAGGTCATTCAAGGAAAGTTTTACAAGTTTACCCCCCATATCCACCACATAAAGGTATTCACCATCTATTACCGGATTTGCCATGACAGGGAGTCCCATCTCAAATCTCCACACATAAGCACCTTTCTCTATCGTATTGCAATAGACATAGCCGTCATTTGCACCATAGATAATATTGTCCCCATGAAGGACAGGATCTCCTTCGATAGACATCTCATAACTTTTGGTATATGGAGATGTGTATATCAGAGCAGGCATCGTGGTGGTGTTCCATATCTGGGAGAAATCATCAAATCTGTAACCTGTCATACCGTGATTTGAGGTACCGACTACCACTACTCCATCCTTAATAAGCATCTTCGAACGGGTATTGAAAATATGTCCCTGTTTGACACGCCTGGTCTGCTCTCCGGTCCGTGGATCCATCTCCACGAGTGTCTGGTATGCAGTAAAATACCACTTCCCTTCGTGATATACAGGTGTCCCTGTGCTATAACGGGTCTCAGAATCGTTCTTCTGCCATAAGAATTCACCTGTAGCAGCATCGAAACCGTATCTGGCCACCCAATATGCATTCACACACAGGACTCCGTCAGCCACAGCATAAGTGGAGACATCAGTAATGCCGGTATTTCTCACTTTAGTGTTTTTCCAAACAACAGATCCGTCTTTTGCCTTAAGGGCGGTCAGATGCAGACCCTGGCCCACATAGAGCATTCCGTCCGAATAGCACACACCCTGACTGTTGCATGGGTGCATGCCGTCTTTTCTGAATTTATAGCTCCACACCAACGATCCGTCAGCAGGATTCAGTGCATACAGAACAGAGGTGACATCTGACACGAAAAGGAGCCCCTCCTCAAGTGCCATATTGTTCCTCACAGATCCACGTGTCTTATAATACCACACCTGCTCACCGGTGTTCTTATCCAGAGCCACCACTCCGCAATGCTCACTCATCTGGTCATCCACTAACGGAACATATATCAGATCTGAAGACACAATGGGTGTTCCCAAACCTCCAAAGCCATTCAATTGTCTCTCCCACACTATACCTTTCTGGAATTTGACCTCCTCAACCCTCACCTCAGAGTCTGTGAAAAGGGCACCTATTTTATATTTACCCTCACTGTAAGGGACCTCTGCCCTCCATGTAAAGCCATTGACCCTGGTCATATTTACTGCTGACCCATTGTGGACAACACGGACATTCTCCACATCCGATTTGCCATCATATACCACAGCTGATATCTCCACTTTATCTCCAACAACCCTGCCATTGGCCGCAATATGTTTAGGTACAGGTGAAAAGTGCAGCTCATTTGTCATGGCACCTTCCTTCACACTGAAAAGCCTCCATGATGATGGGGAGTGGTCATTTCCACCTTTGTTAGGGGCTATGGTACATATCATCTGTGTACCATGATCATTGATATAGTGGTAGTTGACATGGTTGTGTCCATAAATGTAACCTATAACATTATACGCAGAGAGATCCAGTTCCACACTCTCCCCTTTCAGCATCAGATGCTCTGTATTTCCCAAGACACCGTGATTGAAGATGACCACAGGGGTCCCCTCCTGAAGAGTCTCCAAATCTGCCGCCATCCATCTGTACACGTCATCAGGGGTGTACGAAGGGGTAGCGTCTCCTATGAGCATCGGCGTCACCATATAGTGGACACCTTCTATATTGAATGAGTACCATACAGGGCCAAACTGGTCTTCATACAGCTTCTCTCCATAATCCCTTCCCTGAGCATCCTTGTAACCTTTGATAAGGTCATGATTGCCCAAAGTATATACCATCCTCACACCCACATCTTCAGTATTGAACTCTGTGCCTGTGAGCTGCAGACCCGGAGCATAACATATATCACCTGTCACCGCCACAAAGTCCACCTTCTTTACGCTCATATAACTCTTGAACTCATCCATCCAGTCAAGATAGGTCCTCTCCTCTATATCGGACATCTGTATAAATTCCCCTGTATAATCGTCTGCAGGAATTACTCCGAACAGATACCCTGATGGAGCACCTCCCCGTACATCGATATGGATAGGGGTAGTATGTCTGTATCCTGTAGGTGTATACAGTGAGACAAAACGTGACCTCTCCACAAGTGATATGTCAAATCTCCCTTTTGCGTCTGTCTTCACCAGTGTGAAGCCATCTGACACTACAGCACCTGAAAGCCCCTTTTCACCTCTGTCCCTTACACCGTTGGCATTTGCATCAACAAAAACTTCTCCACTCTGCCCCCATAGGTTAAAGGCCAAAAGTAGAGAAGCTATACATAGAACTATCTTTTTCATATAGCAGACAATTATCTAATTTTCAATGATATTGGAGATAAAATCCTTCATATCCAGCCCTGCTGCCCTCACCTGTTGGGGAACCAGACTGGTATCGGTCATCCCCGGAATAGGGTTGATCTCCAAAAAGTACGGATCATCACCTTTTAATATATAGTCCATCCTCACCAGACCATGACATCCGAATCTTCTGTAAATCCTTTTGGTCGCTGCAGCAATTTTATCATATATCTCCTGAGGGATATCTGCAGGGCAAACCTCCTGGCTTGCACCCATATATTTGGCTTCGTAATCAAAATATTCATTATGAGGGATAATCTCAGTGGCTGGAAGTGTCCTCAAATCTCCACCCACTTTATATACACCCATGGTGAGCTCACGACCGGTAATGCACTCCTCTATAAGTACGCTGTCATCCTCACGGAATGCAAGTTCTATGGCTGCATCCAGATCCTCCACCCTCTTCACTTTGGTGATACCGAAACTGCTGCCACCTTGATTTGGTTTCACGAAGAGTGGCAATCCAAGTTTATCCACAATCTCCTGTGGAGAGTAACTATCTCCTCGCCTCAAGAAGTGGTCCTTCGCCAGAACGATACCCGCCTCTTTAAGGTAGGTCTTGCAGGCGAACTTGTCAAATGCCAATGTAGAGGTCATTGCAGAACACCCGGTATGGGGAAGCTCTATCAATTCAAAATATGCCTGCAGCAAACCGTTCTCCCCAGGATTGCCGTGGATCATAATGAAAGCCTTGTCAAATGAGATCTTCTCTCCGTTGCGGACAAACGAGAAGTCTGACCTGTCAACAGGGAGTGCCCCTTCGGGCAACAGGACATTCCACCCTTCGCGGGTCATCATCACCTCATAAGGATCATACTTCTGTGGATCAATGTTCGCAAAGACATTCTTCCCACTCTTCACAGATACCTCCCACTCAGAGGAGTATCCACCATAGATCAAGGCTATTTTCTTCTTCATAGGCTAAAAAAACATATCGTCAGACTGGGTAGTTGTCGAAGTGGCATCTGCATCACTTCCGTCACAATCCAGATTAAGGACAAGACCCGGAGGGGACATGAATTTGTCATCAAGGGTTATACCCAATGTTCCGTCCTCTATAACTTTCTTCATAAAGATACCCCAGATAGGTAGTGCCATATTGGAACCTCCACCCAAAGCCAACGATTCGAAGTGAACTTGTCTGTCCTCTGCACCAACCCATGCACCGGCTGTAAGTTTCGGTGTATAACCGATAAACCAACCGTCCGACTGGTCATTGGTGGTACCGGTCTTGCCCGCTACCTGGCCATTCATCCCATATTTCCATTTCAGACGGCCTGCAGTACCCTCATTTACCACACCCTGCATCAGATTTACCATCAGATACGCTGTAGACTCGCTGATGGACTCCCTCTTCCTTGGGGCAAAATTGCCGAGGACATTTCCGTCATGATCCTCTATTCTAGTCACCATCATAGGGCTGATATTCACACCTCTACTTGGGAATGTGTTATATGCACTCACCATCTCCATCACTGTGATGTCTGCCGGACCCACACATAGAGAAGGGACAGCAGGGAGATAAGTGGTGATTCCCAGTTTGCGGCACATGTCCACCATCGCGTTTGGCCCGAACTGTTTCATCAGATATGCCGAGATATTGTTACTACTCTTGGTCAAACCCCATTTGAGGGTAACTGTCTGACCGATCCACTCAGCTTTGTCTGTACTCTTCGGTGTCCATGTAGTGTCACCTACAATAAATGTCTGTGGCACGTTTACCACTTTATCGCAAGGGGTATAACCCTCCTGCATGGCAAGTGTATACAGGAAAGGTTTGATAGTGGAGCCGACTTGACGCTTGGTCTGACGGGCATTGTCATATTTGAAGTATCTGTAATTTGGACCGCCGACATACGCTTTGATATTTCCTGTATGTGGCTCCATAGCGATAAACGCCGCCCTCAAGAACGATTTGTAGTGTCTGATGGAGTCATTTGGGGTCATCACTGTATCAACATAACCATTGGCATTCCACGAGAATACCCTCATTTTGGTCTTGGTCTCAAAGCTCTTGGCTATCTCCTCATCACTCGCACCTGAAGATTTGAGATTGCGGTAGCGGTCACTCCATCTGCGTGCCTGCTGCATCAAAAGATCTATCGTCTCTTTAGGGACATCGAGGGCAAACGGTCTGTTGGGCTTACGCTTCATGTCGTTATTGAACGAACGCTGCAAATCCTTGGACAAGTGCTCCACAACTGCCTCCTCAGCGAAGCGCTGCATCTTGGAGTTGATGGTGGTATAGATTCTCAAACCATCCTTGTCAAGATTGTATTTTGTACCGTCAGGCTTCAGGTTCTTGTTGAGCCAGCCATATAGGGGATCCTCCTCCCACAAAACCTTGTCTGCCTCATAATCCTCTTTGAAATAGTAGGCCGACTTGCGTGGCTCGGATGCATTCATATATCTGCGGAGCATATCCCTGAAATATGGGGCAAGTCCCGCATTGTGGTCCTGCTGCTTGTAGGAGAGGACGATAGGGAGCGCCACGATAGAGTCATAAGCAGCCTGATCGAGGAAACCGTACTTGTTCATCTGGGACAATACGTGATTTCTCCTCCCTATAGATCTGTCATAATTCAAGACAGGGTTATATCTGGTGGGCTTGTTGACCATACCTACTAGGGTAGCACTCTCCTCCACATTCAGTTCCCAAGGCTCCTTGGCAAAAAATGTCTGCGCTGCAGCCTTGATTCCGTAGGCATTGCTACCGAAGAAGATGGCATTCATATACATCGCCATAATCTCATCCTTAGTATAGTTCCTCTCAAGCTTGACTGCGGTTATCCACTCCTTGAATTTGCTCACAACCAGTTTGAACTCCTTGTGTCCCGGGAATTTTGCACTGGTGGTATCCCTTGGAAACAGGGTCTTGGCAAGCTGCTGGGTAATGGTACTGCCACCGCCCGAACTTGCATCGCGCATTACCATTGTTTTTACCGCCACCCTGGCCAAGCCTCTGAAGTCAATACCCGAATGTTTGTAGAATCGGATATCCTCTGTAGCTACCGCTGCATTTACAAGATTCGGCGACAAATCTTTGAACTTGACATAACTCCTGTTTTCGATGTGATAGGTATTTATCACCGCACCATCTTCTGATATCAGTTCTGTAGCGAGTTTGCTTTTGGGATTCTCCAACTCTTCAAACGATGGGATCTCAGCGAAAAGACCCACAAAGAATATAAAAAGGAATAGGGCTGCAAATGGTGAAAAGACCAAAATCCACATCCATTTGATCCACTTTTTTCTGCTATTTTCGTTCATCTTCATAATCGTTATAATCCACAAATTTAGATAAAAATTTGGTTTTTATCTCACTTTATCCTTTACTTTGCACCCTCGTTGATAAATGTGCAATATGGGAGAGAATCTAGTTATTGTTGAGTCTCCGGCTAAAGCCAAGACCATTGAAAAGTTTTTAGGTAAAGAGTTCACCGTCAAATCGAGCTTCGGACACATCCGTGATTTGGCCAAAAAAAATCTCGGCATCGACACAAGCCACGATTTCACCCCCGAGTATATCGTTTCTGAAGACAAGAAGAAAGTGGTTTCATCCCTCAAAGAGGCTGCAGCCAAAGCAAAAATGGTGTGGCTTGCATCCGATGAGGACCGCGAAGGGGAGGCAATCGCATGGCACCTGGCAGAGACTTTGGAGCTTGATCCCGCCAAAACCAAAAGAATTGTATTCCACGAGATTACCAAGGATGCTATCCTCAACGCAATAGAGAATCCCCGCGAAATAGATATCAATTTGGTAAATGCACAACAGGCCAGAAGGGTCTTGGACCGCCTGGTAGGTTTCGAACTTTCACCCATCCTCTGGAAAAAGGTAAAACCACAATTGTCGGCAGGACGCGTCCAATCGGCTGCACTCCGCCTCATCGTGGACAGGGAGAGGGAGATCCTCGGATTCAAAGCTACCCCATATTTTAAGGTTGATGCCATATTCCACCCACAAGGGACACCCGCTTCTGTGAAACTCAAAAGCTCCCTTGAGAAGAAATTTGCCACAGAATCAGAGGCAGAGGCATTCCTTAAAAATTGCGCCGACGCGCAATTCAGCATTGGTTCAATAGAGAAAAAGGATGTGGTAAGGGTACCCGCACCTCCATTTACCACCTCATCACTCCAGCAGGAGGCTTCCCGCAAATATGGTTTCTCGGTTAGCCAGACTATGAGCATTGCGCAGCGTCTGTATGAGTCCGGTCTTATCACCTACATGCGTACCGACTCTACCAACCTCTCGAAACTTGCACTCAACACCGCCAAAAAGAGCATTGAGGCCCTTTACGGTGCAGAATACTCCAAAACAAGACAATATAAGACCAAATCGAAAGGGGCACAAGAGGCCCACGAGGCAATCCGCCCTACATATCTTGACAGGACTTCTATCGAAGGAACTGCACCTGAGAAGAAATTGTACGATTTGATCTGGAAAAGGACCATCGCTTCCCAAATGGCAGACGCCAAATTGGAGAAGACAGATATAGAGATCGTTACCGGCAAATTCAACGAGAAATTCACAGCACAAGGTTCGCAGGTAATATTTGACGGATTCCTCAAAGTATACATGGAATCGCACGACGATGACCAGGCAGCAGATGAAGCAAACTTGCTCCCTGCTCTCCAACTTGGCCAGGAGGTTTCACAAGTAGAGATAACCGCCACACAGAAATATACAGCCAAACCTCTCAGATACACAGAGGCTTCACTGGTAAAAAAGATGGAGGAGCTCGGCATCGGAAGACCTTCCACATATGCACCCACCATCACCACCCTTACCCAAAGGGGATATGTGATCAAGGACAATCGTCCGGGCGAGAGCAAGGAGGTGGTGACCCTCAAACTTAAAAAAGGTGAGATCACCCGCGACCAGAAAATGGAAGTAATGGGTTCGGAGAAAGGAAAGCTCTGCCCTGAGGATATCGGTATCATCGTTACAGACTTCCTGGATGAAAACTTCCCATCTATCCTGGACTACGGTTTCACAGCAAATGTGGAGGAGAACTTCGACAAGATCGCAGCCGGCAAATTGGTCTGGAACAAACCTATCAAAGAGTTCTACACACCATTCCACGAAGGGGTGGAGAAGACTCTCCACGATGCACTACCAAAAAATGCAGAGAGGGTAATCGGTGTAGATCCCGCTACAGGGAAGAACGTTGTGGCGAGAATGGGGCGCTTCGGTCCACTTGTGCAGATAGGATCGAATGACGACAAGGATAAAAAGTTCGCAAGTCTCCCTAAGGGAAAATTGATAGAGAGCCTCACCATTGAGGAGGCACTCAACCTGTTCCGCCTGCCAAGAGTCCTTGGTGAGTACGAAGGGAAAGAGGTTACTTGCTCATCGGGCAGATTCGGTCCATACATCAAAGTGGGCAGCACCTTTATCTCAATAGGCAAAAAAGGCGACCCTTACACTTTCGATATGGAAAGTGCTATCGAACTTATCAAAGAGCACGAGAACAAACAGAACAAACAGAATATCAAAGAGTTCCCTGAGCATAACATTTCCATACTCAATGGAAGATTCGGTCCATACATCAAACACGACGGTAACAATTATAAGATACCCAAGGGCATTGATGCAGAGAATATTACCCTGGAAGAGTGTCAGAACATCATTACAAACTATAAGAAAAAATAGTTTTCTTGCATAACCTTTGCTGGATTTTACTTAATTTTGCGTGAAATCTAATTATAAAGATTATGACTAAGTTCCAAATTGACAAAACTGACCAGAAAATTTTGTCTTTCCTCGTTAAGAATGCGAGAATGCCTTTCCTCGAAATCGCACGTGAGTGTGGAGTTTCAGGCGCCGCCATTCACCAGAGAGTCAAAAAAATGGAGAGCATCGGTATCATTACCGGCTCCCGCCTATTAGTTAAGCCTCAAGCACTTGGGCTTAACGTTTGCGCCTTTGTAGGGGTCCAGTTGTCTCAAGCGAGCAAATACTCGGAGGTAATTGACCAATTCAAAAAGATTTCAGAAGTAGTGGAGTGCCACTTTGTAACAGGTACACACGCTCTTCTTGTGAAACTTTTCTGTTTCAATCACGACCACCTTATGAACATCCTGATCAACACTATCCAGAACATCCCTTATGTGGAGAAAACTGAGACCTGGGTATCACTTGATCAAGCTATCGAAAGACAGATTTGGGTTAAAGATTATCCAAACCAAGAGTAATAATAGCCTTCGCCATCCCCATATCCTCGGGGGTGGTGATTTTAATATTGTATCGGGTTCCTTCACAGAAATGGAGAGGGAACCCGCTTTTTTCCACTACGGATGCATCATCTGTAAATTCGACTGAGAAGGGCTGCTCATAGCTCTTCAGCAAAATATCAGACTTGAAGATCTGAGGTGTCTGGATAGAGTAGTATTTGTCCCTGTCCACATAGACATAGCTCCCATTTTCATCCACCATCCTCATCGACTCTATAGACTTCATACAAGGGATAGTGGCACCATTCTCCTCTGCCAGATTATAGATCTCCTCAAGCTTCGCTTTCGAAATGAAAGGGCGGACACCATCATGAACAGCCACAACTGCCCCTGACGGAACATACTTCAATCCGTTCTTAACAGAATGGAACCTGGTAATCCCCCCATCCACCAGAATATGATTGAATCTGAAGTCACTTTGACGGCAATACTCCTTCCACGACTCCTTGGCATCCTTGTTCATCACCAGGATAATTTTCACCTCAAATGGGAGGGAGAGGAACTTCTCGATGGTATATCTCAGGATAGGCTTACCCTCTATTTCAAGCATTTGTTTTGGGACAGCTGCCCCCATTCTGGTACCACTTCCGCCGGCGGTAATTATAACATATCTGGGAGATGAATTCTGCATCGCTTTTTTATCAAAAAATTTCCACAAATATAACCCTTATATCTTTATTTTTTGTATTTTTACAATTCATTTTTTAACCACAAAAACCCTAACGATGTCACAAGATCTACAACTTAAGAAAATCAGAAAAGCACTGATCTCCGTATACCACAAAGAAGGTTTGGAAGAGATTGTTAATGAACTACATAAAGGAGGCGTAGAGATTATCTCTACCGGAGGCACATACGACTTTTTACGCAGCAGGGGGATCCCTGTTACAGCTGTAGAGGACATCACCGGCTATCCATCCATTTTCGGTGGCCGCGTTAAAACGCTCCACCCAAAGGTTTTCGGAGGCATCCTTTATCGTCGCAGTCTGGAGAATGACCTGGCACAAAGAGACGAATTCGATATTCCGGACATCGACCTTGTAATCGTAGACCTATATCCATTTGAGGAGTATGTTGCTGCCAAAGCGGACCATCAGGCTATCATCGAAAAGATCGATATCGGAGGTATCTCACTTATCAGAGCCGCTGCCAAAAACTATGATGACGTTATCATCGTCCCTTGCAGCGAGGAGTATGGCAAACTGCTTGAGGTATTGAAAGAGCATGGCTGTGCATCGACACTTGCAGAGAGAGAGTATTTTGCTGCAAAAGCATTCCTTACCTCTTCTCACTACGACACCATGATCTTCGACTACTTCAACAAAACCACCCAGTTCCCTGTATTCGACAAGAGCATCACCAAAACCATGCACTTGAGATACGGAGAGAATCCTCATCAGGAGGGTGTATATTTCGGAGCTAAAGACTCACTTCCTGAGCAATTGCACGGAAAAGAGATCTCATACAACAACCTTCTCGACATCGAGGCAGCCATTGAGCTTATCTCAGACTTCTCTGACCCTGCTGTAGCCATCATCAAGCATAACAACGCTTGCGGATGTGCAGTAAGATCTACCATCCTTGAGGCTTGGAAAGATGCTCTCAGCGCAGACCCTGTATCTGCATTCGGTGGTATCATCGTGGCCAACAGGGCTATTGACCTCGCTTCAGCTGAGGAGATCAACAAAATCTTCTTCGAAGTGATCATTGCCCCTGCATACGACGAAGATGCACTTGCCGTCCTCAAGACCAAGAAAAACCGCATCATCCTCAAGAATAACAACACCACCCCTAGCGAGGAGAAATTCAGATCGCTTCTTGGTGGAGTTCTTCTACAGAAGAGAGATGCAGTCGTAGAGAAACCTGAAGATTTGAAAGTGGCTACCAAAGTGGCACCTACAGCTGCAGAGGTTGAGGATATGCTGTTTGCCAACATCCTTGTGAAACACTCCAAATCAAACGCTATCGTTCTTGCCAAAAACAGAATGTTGCTTGCCAGCGGTATCGGCCAGACTTCACGTGTGGATGCCCTAAGACAGGCTATCGAGAAAGCAGGAAGTTTCGAACTTTCACTTGAGGGTGCAGTTATGTCATCTGACGCATTCTTCCCATTCCCAGACTGTGTAGAGATAGCTCATAAAGCTGGTGTAACAGCTGTTATCCATCCGGGTGGCTCTATCAGAGACCAGGAGAGTGTTGACTACTGCGATGAGAACAAGATGGCTATGGTGATCACCGGCAAAAGACACTTCAAACACTAATCATTGACAACAGTAATAAGAGATAGATATGTTATTTTCATTTCTTACACAAGAATTGGCTATAGACCTTGGAACAGCGAACACTGTTATCCTTATGGACAACAAGATCGTACTGGATGAGCCATCTATAGTCGCATTCGACCAGAATACCGGCAAGCCTATTGCGTTTGGGCAGAAAGCCAGGTTAATGCACGAAAAAACGCACCCTAATATCAAGACCATCAGACCATTGAAAGATGGTGTTATCGCAGACTTCAACGCTGCAGAGCAGATGTTGAGAGGTTTTGTGAAGATGATCAACACCAAGAGGACTCTCTTCACACCAAACATCAAGATGGTGGTATGTATCCCTTCAGGCAGTACTGAGGTGGAGATCCGTGCTGTGCGCGACTCTTCAAACCACTCAGGTGGCTCTGATGTATATATGATCTTCGAGCCTATGGCTGCAGCGATGGGTATCGGCCTGGATGTTGAGGCCCCTGCCGGAAACATGGTGGTGGACATCGGAGGTGGTACAACCGAGATCGCAGTTATCTCTCTTGGCGGTATCGTAAGCCAGCAGAGTATCCGCGTGGCTGGTGACGTCTTCACTTCTGAGATACAGCAGTACATGCGCCAGCAACACAACATCAAAGTGGGTGAGATCACATCGGAAGAGATCAAAATCAGAATCGGTGCAGCCACTACAGATTTGGAGAATGCACCCGAGCCATTTATCGTAAGGGGTCCTAACCTTATGACCGCACACCCTATGGAGATCGCTGTCACCTCACAAGAGGTAGCTCACTGTCTTGACAAGTCACTCGCCAAGATCGAGTCTGCAATCCTCTCTGTGCTTGAGCAAACTCCACCTGAACTATATCAGGACATCGTGGAGAAGGGTATCTTCCTGACAGGTGGCGGAGCATTGCTAAGGGGTCTTGACAAGAGATTGTCTGAGAAGATAAATATCCCATTCCATGTAGCGGAAGATCCTCTTCGCGCAGTGGCAAGAGGTACAAGCATGGCTCTTAAAGGGACCTCAAGATATCAATTCCTTATGAGATAAGTGTGGGATGAACAGGCGTACTTCCACCTATACAGCTTTAGTCTCTCTATTGGTGTTTATACTGATAGAGGGACTTTCTCTTTTGCTGATCTCCCACAACGGAGCCATGCAGAAGTACAAACTGATGGTAGGTATAAGACACCTTCAATCCGCACTATGGGACAAAGGGGAGAGCACCAGATACTATTTCTCACTCAAACAGACCAACGAAGATCTGGAGGCAGAAAACATCAGACTGACCAGGGAACTTGAGAAGTACAAGAAGTTTGCAGCAAAACACATCTCAGACAGCGTAATCAACGCCTATAACCCCGAATTTGAGTACATACCTGCGATAGTGGTCAAAAACAGCACAAACCGCCAGCACAATGCCATCATTCTGGACAAGGGTTCCAAGGATGGGATTAAACCGGATATGGGTGTAATTACCCCAAGTGGAGTGGTGGGCTATGTGCACAGTGTGGGGGAAAACCACTCATTGGTTGTCTCCTTCCTTGACATTGACAATACCATCACAGCTATTATCAAAAAGAGTGGCACTTTCGGAACATTGAGATGGAAAGGGAATAAGACCGGAGAGGCAACTCTCAGCGAGATACCCATCCACTCAAGCTTCTCAATCGGAGACACTATTGTCACCAGCGGCTTCTCTGCCATCTACCCTAAAGGGATAGATCTTGGTGTGATAACCTCATCAGAGAGTGTAGGCGGCACAAGTTTCGACCTCACCATCTCCCTTTTCGAAGATTTTTCAAATCTCCACTATGTATATGTGGTAGATAATCCCAACAATCTGGAATTCATAAACTTTATCAATAAGGGGGACAGTCTGCAATGAACATAGATTTCAAAAAAATACTATTT
>JAEIGA010010784.1_pt1 | contig 13867 bp, 12 predicted proteins | sample 9270691 | NCBI WGS metagenome assembly JAEIGA01 (sample SAMN17057246, study PRJNA624740) | gut metagenome | biome: biome; isolation source: fecal sample | host: Bos grunniens | place: China: Xizang | collected 2019 | reverse complement strand
CATATTGTTTCCTCCTTTATATGAATAAGTATTTTTCTATAATATATAATGTTTTTGATGCGAAACGAAAAAAAAGAGGAGCCGATTTCTCGACCCCTAATTTAGTCTCTACCTCCTATCTTTTTCTATTTCTCGGAAGCCAGTACAGCGTACCAGCAACGAGAAAGTCATACTCGTGCGGTGCCATTTCTGACATTCCACACGCGTTCTCTACAATATCGTAAAATTTTTCCAGATCAATGATGTCTCCAGTAAGAGCATGATCCACAACAACTGCCGGGACAATGTTCTTAACATCGTACTTCATATCTGTTTCGTTCACGATGTAAACGGCGTAGCAGTTATCAGCTGCAACTTCACACACGAAGTATCTCACAACTTTCTCATTCTTGTTTCTTCTAATACCTGCCATATTCAAATCCTCCTATAAATAAAAACAAATAATTGGTCACTTCGACCATTATAGAGGTTGATAATGATGCGTTTTAGAAAAAAGAAAGGGACTGATTTTAGTCCCAGTCCTTATCTAGTGGCGCATAAGAATCCACGACGTATGAATTCACATACCGTCCGCTGTACCCATAACTCGGATAACTCAGATTTGGATCACAATCATATATATGAATAAGCCTGTTTGCCATTTCAATGGCCTCAGACTTTTTGAAGTATATATGTCTCTCCTCAACTTCTATCCAGTTATAGTCTTCTTCTTCTTCGTATCTAGCGTGGATTAAATCCACTATATAAGTTCTTTCTTTCATAACTATAATCTCCTTTCTTTGAGACTATTTCTTAGTCTCTATGATATAAATAGTTTTTAATGCGAAAAAATATAGCACCTGATTTAGATGCTATACTTTTAGACTCAACTGACCTGACGTGATCCGATCCATTTCTGGGTTCGTGTCAGGTTCTATTTATCTTTCAAAATATCCTCAGCCCTAACAACAACTCTTGCGCCGTCCTTTAACTCTTCAAGGTTTAGCTTAACCTCTACTCCATTCTCGCCCTGTTCAAATATAAGTTCACCATCGTTACTTACTTCAGGGAGGCCAGTTGCTATACTTGTGACTACAGAATATAGCCCAGCAACAACCATAGTAGAAAGGACCATAAGCCAGTTGATGTCAAACAGCCCCTGGCCAAGAGTTATCATCGATAAAAATACCTGAGCCATTGTCTTAAGAGCTCTTATTCCTGCTGCTTTAACAAAACTATTCATTCTATTCCTCCACTATGTCAAATGTAATAAGTGCCGAAGCATTTGCTGGAACTGTTACCGGTGTTTGTAGTACATGTCTCGCAAATAAGTAATTAGCAAGATTACTTGTTGAAGTCCCATAAAGCATTTCTTTAAACAGCCCAATCTCTTTAATCGTAATATCAGAGTTGCTTGGAGCCGAATATTTAAAGGTCATACGAATCCTTAGTTTACCATTTTCAGTGGAATATGCTCGTTGAAAACTACCAATACTTCCTGATGTAATCTTATTAGCAAGCGCATAGTCAGATATGGTTGGTGCGGTAATACCAGAACCAACTTGTATCGAGAGACTGGAATCAAATGTTCTTTGCTGATTAACATAACTCAGCTGATTATAACTAGTATCATAAAGCCAACGTCGAGTACTTCCACCCTCATCAATTAACGCCGAGTCTACAACTTCCCAGCTAGAACCTGCAAAACCAATTTCTGATATAAGTCTTCTCCACTCTTTATAGTTATTTGTAAGTAGTCCCATAAATATCACTCCTTCTTAACTTTTATAGGAAGCTTTTTTACTTCTTCAAAAGCCCGTTCTGCAGACCCATTACCACCCATCTCTTTATAAGGCTTATACAAATAATGGTATAGGTCCTCATACTCGGATTGGGTTATCTCTCCCTTATCGATGTAATATCCACAAAGAGTCACAATCCGGTCATAACCAAGACCTAATATCATCTTGGTTTTTGCATCTTTTCTTTCTCTTCTAGCTTGTAAAAACGCCCAGAATCCAGAAGAGGCCATAACCGATACAAATATAGTTACAGCAAGTTCAAAAAAGTGCTCCATCTAACTCACCTCGCTATAAAGTTGGAATCGTAAATATAACTGCCATTGAACCGTCATACGTATTAGTATAAATATTACCGCCGTTTGCAGTTGTCTCAACCATCGTACAACTCTGATCGTTATCGCTGTTTGGAACGTGATTGTAATAAAGAAGATCTGAAGTTGATACGTCAGAGACTCCAGAATATCCTCTCTGTCTACCAGTTGCCATGGCAAAGAATAAATATGTCTCTCCATCCGGAACAGTGTTAAAGTATACTCTAGTTGTGTTATCGCCGCCATTCGTCGTAGTAATATTATCGGTATCTACATTTATACCAGTAATATCATAAGCCATCTTAATAATTCCAGACCACCATGTATGCTGATAACCTGATAATGTGACAGTGCAGTTCTCATTACACTTAAGTATACAAGCTTTTCCACCATATGACTCACTCATATTATAGTCATATATAAGATCACACTTGGACGAATCGTACGAGATGATTGTTTCATATCTACCATAAGCCGGTGAACTATTACTCATAACAGCACACCAGTAATTATGCCCAGCTACTGCAGAAAATGTAACAGTACCATTAGATGTAGCATCAGATTGACCTATAAGCTGTACTGGTTCATAGACAACTTGCGATGAAACAAACCCTACAGTTTCATGGGCCTTAATCTCAGGGATTCCCGATCCAGAACCCCCTCCACCAGATATATTGATTACTTTAATCCTGGCAAGATTTTCTAGGTCAGAATTTGTAGAAACGTCATACTTCTTATCGAAATTAAATATAGCGTCCATATCATTCTCCTTTTAGTTTTTGAAAAATCCCACCCGGGGAAATTCTAGATTTTCATTGTCTGAACTTCTGGAAAAATTGGCTTTTCTACCAAATATCCATCTTTTGGAGTTGCGATTAAAGTTTCTTTCCCAGTAGTAACATCTATGTCAAATATAAAGCAACCATTAGCAAGATACTTATCCATCTGCTCAGTATCTCTTAAAAATATCTGTCCATCAACTGCTCTAGCTGCATATGCCATAATAATCCTCCTAAGATAAGTTGTATGTGAGCATTCCATTAATGAATGTAACATGCGCCGTAGTCCAACTAAACGTTCCGTCGCCATTATCTGTAATATTAGTTACTACGTCTAGTGTTCCCGTGCTACAGGTTGTAGAAACCTGGCTTGAATCGTTACTTGCTAGAACGCCTATCTTATCTGATACGAAACGAATAATACTCTTATTACTTGACGGGTCTCTATAAGGAGCTACAATGTTTATTCCTTTAGAATATGTGTCATCATCTAAGTTATGGACATTAGCAGCACCATTTATCCAACCCATCGTATTATCTCCACTACCTGCTTGGAACTTTCCATTATTTTGAAGTTCAACCCAGTAAGATGAATTTGAACCGATATGAATATGAGAAGGATTAGCTGACGTATTATCAAGCTGAAAATATGAATAACCGTCCTGAGCGTACAGCGTACCGGCTCTTATTCGATCAGCACTCATATGACCAGCAGTAATATAATCTGCAACTATTGAACCGTCCATAGTAATGGCAAGACCATACGTAGTTCCGCCGTCATTAGAATATCCAAATCCATTAACATTCCATCTCCACATCTTAGTTGCGTTATGGTAGTTAATGTTATCGGATATGATTAGTTCACTTGTTCCGTTTTCGTTGTAAACAGTCGTAACGTATCCATTGGTTGCCGAATTTATTATAGACGCAGCGTTGTTCTTAGCGGCGTTTAATATCCTCTCTCCAAGATTACTAATCATCTTACCTTGCTCGTCAACTGAACCCGAGGATGCAGTAGATGTTCTAGAAGACAAAGAAACGCTTTCTTCTTCTCCAAGAGTAAAGGTATCGTTCTGAGGTTCTGCAAGGTCTAAACTAACAGAACTTACTGGAAAATATGAATCTAAGTCGTGATACGGAGATACAACTCTTATCTGGTCATAAAGCCTAATATCTTCAATTGTATTATCAAGCATGGAGAGGTCTATTGCAGATATCTCAAGCGAAATATCCTCACTTATCATCTCATTAAGTACTGTTTGTGCCACACTTTTAAGTGTCGCAGGAGATGTAATATCCGTATCTTCGAACTTCTTCTCGATGTATCCCCACTTAGAAACTGCAGTCGCGTCTTGTAAATATAGGCTTCCGCTATTTACAGATGAAATATTTACTCTAGACCCATCATCAAGTTCGGCTCCAAGTGGAAATATAGCAGTTCCGAAGTTCTCACGAGATGCCTCAGTCGTAAAGTCCATAAGGTTGCTTCCGAATCGTATCTCCTGAGAAGTTGTATCGAACCAATTTGCAAGGTAGTCTAGATAATACTTTCCGTCAGTAGAATCGTAACGAATCATTAAGTGACCACCGTTGTCCTTAATAATATCGTCAAACGCTTCCATTGTCGTCTCATACTCAGTGTACCTCTTCTTATAGCCATCGTGAACCGTTACTTCTCCTTTATAAATCTTCCTATTATTCCCAACTTTTGCATTGTGAAAGTCAAGTAGATACTCTATGAAAGAATATAACGGAGGCATGCCTTCCGAGACGTATGAGACTTGATGTGTATCATTAAGAAATGCAAGGACACCCTCACATTCTATTGTTTTCTGATTGTAAAAGTCAGTAGACTCTGAGATAGGTCTTCCTGCCCAGAACCATTCGCCATTCTTGTAAACAGTAATAGTTGTGGCGAAGAGCTCTATCTCAGAATATCCTGGGTTGCTTGGAAGAATAGTAAAACTAAGACTTCCAGCAGCACAGTCTGACATTTCAAGAGATGGAGATAAAACTCGTAACTCTTCAACTTCAATCATATCGTTGTGTATGCATATGTTATCAGCATAAATAGTGTACATTCTTTACCCCCATTTTGATTTATTTGGATTTTGTAAGTTTGCTCTTTCCAATCTTTTTAGTTTTAGGAAGAGTTGTAGTTGTTACTCTGTTTGGATAGATGATCGTTACTTCAGATGGAGTAACGTCGGTATCCACAGAGAATGTATTAGTCCCATTAAAGGTTGATACCTCTGGAACGGTATGTGATGTTACTAAGGTCTGTTCTCGTACATACTGGACGTAGACGTCATTTGCCTGAAGCCAAGATGTGAACTCTTCTACGCTTGTTTGAGATACGCCTGTTACATTAAGAGTCGTAAGATCTTCTGAGATGTAACACTGGTCCGTTGTAAGTTCATTACATAAAACTGCAGGAGTCCTAGCTACTACACCAAGCGCGGTACTAAAGACTCCATCGTTAAGAACCCATTCCTCAGTGCCTGTTAAGTGTTCAACTATTATCTCACGCTTTACTGTTTGGTCATCGTACGAGATGCTATCGGCATAAGCACCAACCTTATAAAGCTTATCGGAAAGCCCAACTTTATAACTATTAGACTCCACACCACACGATACACTAAAAGGAACCTCAATGTTATGGTCTTTGTATGTAAGAGTAATCGTTCCGTCTGGAGTGGTTAGATAGTTATTATTAAGAAGCATCTGCACCTGTTGCGTGGTTAACTGATAGGTTAAGGGGCTTGCAAGTTCATAAACCAATATCGTACCATTTAAGGAATCCTTAAAATTCTGAACACTTGAATATCTTTCATCATGAATCGCAATCCTATTTGACGTGGAGCTTCCAGATGCACAACCTTTTGGAATAGCTCCCCACGACGGCGAGTCAAACGCTTTGTACTTTGAAAGCATGAAATTAGTTTTTCCAAATGCTTTGCCTGTTATTCCAGGGTTTGCGTAAAACAAGGGCACAGCATATCCTGTCGGGGCATATGTCCATGTCGTCGTTCCTAAATTCAATGTACCATAATTCACACTAAGCACTCCACTCACAATATCCACCGTTCCGCCGTAGACAGTCCCCTGTTGCGTAAACTCCACCGTATACTCTGTCGGCGTGTCTGATGATGTTGCACCATGGGAGACTGTAACACTAGTCTTCCCGTGCACTGCATATTCCGATGCGTAGTAGGTTTCGTTACCTACAGGCATTGGAACTGTTCTGTTATCGATAAACTCTTCTGTTCCGCCTGCTTCAATCGGAATCGGTGAGGTGTAAGGTGTGGCGGATTCGGTGGTGGGTGTTGCGAGTTCGTATAAGACTTGTATAGGATTGCTTGCAAGCCATGTCTTAAAGTCTGCGACACTACTAAAATCTTGACCCGGATAGTAATTTAAATTATGAGAGACTGAAATAAAAACATTCTGTTTGCCTTGCACGATATTTCCAAATGCAATGGCATAACTTACAAATTTGTTACTACTCCAAATACCTTGCTTGCCGCTCGGGGTTGTTGGGATATAAAAATTATGTTCTGAAATTGTTGATATTGCTTCTATATTCCACGATTCATCGCTCGAACCATCATATTCAACGATTGTATACTTCCTACTCATATTCCCACTCGGTGGATATATATCACCCTCGCAATACAGTTTGTTGTCCACATCGAGACTGAACAGTCCTCTGAGGTCTGTCGGGTCTATGGGGTAGGTTGTACTGCCTATCTTATGACCGCTTGTGTTGACACTTATCAGCTCACCAGGATTGTAGGGATAATAGTCCTTAGTGAAAAACCCATAGCTCTTTAGCCACGCTATTCCACTGCCTACTTCGGACTGTTCGAGAGAGTAGGCGTAGTCGGCTATTGCAGGGTTGTTGGCGAATAGTAGGGTTAGGTCGATAAGCTGAGGAGTGATAGTGTACGTGCCCGCTGTAGTTGTCGCATCAAGTGTAAATCCCAAATAAATCGTGTATTCGGAAGATACCTTTCGTAATCGATTCCATCCAAGATTCGCATAATTTATGCCATTTCTAAAATCGCCATGTCTGCTGTTTACAAAATCGCATAACGCAAACACATGATTTGGTGGGATTTTAATAAAGCTTGTTCCTATATTTGCTGTAAAATAAATATCAACTCTACCGCTAAGGTCATTGTTAATCGCCACTGTAATTGAGCCATCGTTATTGGGAGTAACCACAACATTGCCTCCGTCAGCGGTATATGTCGCAAATTTCGACTTGTCTACAAGCTGATTCCACGCCACCGTTCCACCAACAAGACTGTAATATTCCTTATTTCCTCTCGGAATAACCTTTGACAAATAGGGCTCGGTTGTGGGTTCGGAATCAATCGATGGAGTGCCGTCTTGGGTGGGTGTAAACGCGACCTGTAAGCTTTCCGCGGAAGCCTCTACAGCGTCTGAAACACTTATAGGGTTACCACTAACTGTCACGTCTTTATAATTACCAACGCCATCTTCTGCTCCGTAAATATCATAGTCTATTAAGTTGTTACCCTTAGAATTAAAGGTAAAGGGAGGAACATCGGTAATCTCCATAAGCTCATAGAGCCAACGAAGGAACAACTTCTCAAGTCTACTCTGAGTTGTACCAGTATAGTCCTCCCCTCTTAACTTGCAGAGGAGTATCTGTCCAGACCTTGTTAAAGGCGTCTCGTCATACTCCCCTCCGTCTTTTATAGCTACTAATAGCTTTTCTATTTCGCATCTAGCGGGGGCTGTATATGGATCCCCGATTTCTGTATCGTTAAGAATCGCAAATAATATAGCTTCTATTCTACTCTGAATGGGCTCTATTTCGTTCTTAGCGCCTAGAATATTTTGTAGAATCTTTTCGCTTCTAGTTTTAGGAATCTCAAAGCTCATTTGATTTACCCCCATTTTGATTTATTAAAGTTTTGTCATTATTAGTTCTCTCCAGGTAAGCTGTCCGCATCCACCATCCGCTTTGATTGAATGGTCTTTCTGGAATGAGATGATGTTTCCAACTGTTATGTCGCCACAACGACCGTCAAGGTACTTAGCTGGCATCTCAAGACACGCCTGGCAGATCACAACAGACCTTCCAACCTTGCCGCGATACACTGCAGGTATTTCAGACCATGTATCTGCGTCGTAGAAGATGGCCTTCCAAGTCTTAGGGCCAACTATTCCATCAGGAGTAAGTCCGTGTTTCTTCTGGAAGTCAATTACCCAGTGATTCGTCTTGTCTCCAAATCCACCATCAGCATCGGTAAACATTAGACCTACACCAGCCTGAGCAATCTTAACCCAAACTTCGTCGGTGCTTCCGCGCTGTATAACAGGGAAACGGTCGTAAGGTATTACGTCGCTAATAGGACCAGGAGTGCTTGATTCATACTTAGGTCTTAAGATGGCACGAATAGTAGATGTGTAACGAATCCTCTTCATTACTTCTCCGCCATCGCTATCGTTACCGGCCGATGTGTTTCCTTCAATAGTCGTGTAACTTCCATCGAAGTTCTTACAAATGATAAAGCCAACATGATCAGCATCATCGTAACCAGTATTATCCCAGTCGAATAATATGATGTCACCATACTTACCATCATATTTACTAACTTCAAGACCACGCTTTCTACCCCATTCTAGAATCTGGCAGCAACCAGCAGTCTTTCCTCCGTCGTAGAAGAGCTCTGACGCTCCTGCTATTCTAAAAATATCCCAACCATAAACGGCGCACCAAGCCCACTGAGAACCGTATACTTCGTGGCCATAGTAGTGAGTATTGAAAATAACATTGTTAGAGTAAGGAGGGTTCTCTTTAACTCCAAGATAACTCAAAGCTGTATCCATAACGTCTTTAGCTGTCTTACCCATTTAATCACCCCCATTTTGAATTTTAATTGAAAGATCGAATTGGGTTTTTAAATCGTTTATGAAATCATCGTTTACTCCCAATTCAAACACTTTAACATCTTTGTTCTGGTTTATTAAACGCTGAACATTATTCCTTGTTGCACCTGCCCCACCGTTTTCAAGCACTACAGCGAAACCCTTAGATGAATCGTTAGTCATTGCGATGTCTTTTTGCCTAAGATGCTCGCTTGAACCTGGGGCAAAACCTTTGGCATTTACTTTCTTAACTTTCCAACTCGTATCTGCAAGAAACCTTGGCTTATCAAACGATGTGTAAACAGTTACATTTTTGTAATTCTTAGATTTCAAGTATCGTTGCACTTGAGTGTCTATTCCTGGTGCCTCTCCTATTAGAATTCTATCGCCTTTTTTCATAAAAGAATCGAGTTCATTCCTTACTTTTTTATGAAGAGACTTTCGATAGTATCCAGACTTTTTGAATTGTGTTTTGGAAGACCCACTTACAAATACTTTGTCTTTCCTAACACCCCATTTCATGCCTTTGACACCATAATGAGCTAAATAGTTTTCCATAGTTTTAAAGTTTCTTCTTGTAGTAGCCAATCTGGAGTTTTGCAGTTGATGAGTTCTCGTTAGTTATGCTAAAGCCTAATACATTGCCTCCAGAGATGTTAGACGCCTGTATGTCTTTGTAACATACTATTCCAGCATCGTTAAAACCTTCTATCGTAATGTTAGCTACAGCATAGTTAAGCTCAACATTTGCAAACTCGTCCATGTTTAATATCTCAGATGTTCCGCCGCCAAAGTATCTAAACGTAAGCTCTACTGGTATTGTGACATCTGTTTCGTTCATCGCAATAGTAAACTCTTCCGTTGCACCAGATGCGATCTCAAGCTCCCGAAGGACCGTGGGATACTTATGGATCGCATAAGGCTTAACGTTGTAGCTTATGTCAATTGATGACATGTCTTTGTTTGTGGTCCAGTCCCCACATGTAATTCTACCTTCGTAATAGTAGTTAGGATCATCATCCAAGGTAATCCTCATGGTCTTACCATGGAGTTTAGCAAGGACTGAATTCTTTCTCTCAACCCAGTTACCATAACCGTTCATGAACATGAAAGTTATAGTACCAGTTCTGTTCTGATATAAAGGGTAACCGGTAAGGGCCTCCGAAAGATCCAGAGACCCATTTAATCCGGGAACTTCAACATAGTTTTCAACCATCTGAGGAGTTACTATAGATGGTCTTGCAGTAGGTATCATATGCCATACATCCCACGAGTTCATGTCGTCGAAATATACGGAATGAATCCTATAGTTTTCCATTAATATGCCCTCCTTCCAACGGCAATACTTCTTGCTCCGAGAGCCTTATCCATTTTAGTCGTAATACCACCAACAAGAGCACCACTATCAAGCACAACATTCTGGTTTGCAAGCGCATCAATAATCTGTCCAAGGAGGCCAGACTGCACGCCAAGCTCTCCAGAAATATCCATACTATCGGTCTTAATTGTAAGGTGGTTAACGGCTTCTGTAAGATCGTTAAGTCTCTCTCCGTTACGTACATCGCTACGCTTAATATCCATGCTTGCAAGTACCTGAGCTTTCTGGTTACTCATCATAGCACTAATCTGATTAGCCCCATTTTGAATTTCAGTAAGGTCAAGCACAGGAGTGATTGTCGGAGATTCGATGTCAGTGTCGAAAGATGAAATTGACTCGGCGAAAGAAGTAAGAATTTTATCAGTCGTTTCGAATTCATCGGTAAGACCTTTGTCAAGACCTTGAATCATGAATTCACCGATTTGCATGAATACTTTTGAAGGTGAAGCTATGCCGAGACTAGATTTAAGCGAATCTACCTGATTTCCAACTATTCCGCTTAGATAATTAACTCCGCCAATGCTGTTGTAAACACCTAATTGATATCCTGAACCGATCCACTGACCAACTTGATAAGCTGCTGCTCTATATGTGCCTTTCTGACCCCAACTTTCCTCGCCCCAATAATCTGCTTTTTCATACACATTTTTGAGTGCTTCATAAGCATCTTTGAAACGTTCTGTTTGAGTTGCAAGGCTGGATTCAAGATCTCTACGAATCGTATCCGACATTACTGGATTATCTCTAAAATAGGCATTTATGTTCGTTATTTTAGATTGCGCTTCAAGTATACTTTTCTTATACTGTTCAATTTGATCTACGTACGGATCAAGGAGAGTTTTATCTCTATGCCCAGCTTCTTCGGCTTGTTTTGCTTCTTCTCTTTTTCTAAGAGTTTCGTCTAATTTCTTAGAAACTCTGTCCCCTTCGCCAAATATTTCGTCGAATACGCCAAGGACAGTTTCTTTAACGCCATCGAATGCGCTCAATACATCTGAAATGAAGCCTTCAATTGCACTCATGGCATTAGGAAACATGCTTTCGAGACCTCCTATAAAATTATCTATAAGGTCCCCTCCAAGTTTCCAAACATCTTCAAAGAACTCTTTTATCGGTTTTATTATATAATCATTTACAAACTCGCAAATTGCATCCCACATTTTTTGCGCCGCTTTAAATATAAATAGTATAATACCCTCAACAGTTCCGGTTCCTACTGGTTCCATTTCTTTTGCCGGAGAATTAATACCAAGCGCTTCTTTAAAACTCTTAACAATATTATCACAAAGTCTTATGATTGCGTATCCAATAATTTCGATAATTGCAAAGAAGAAATCGCCTATTGCGACTCCTATCTGCATTGACCTTCCTTTTAAGAATGCAACAATACCTATAATAATTGCAAGGATAATATCACCAAGTGTATAAATAAGCTGAGACGCTTTTCGCTTTAGTGCTTGACCAAAGTTATCAATGAAACTAAATATAAGGTCCACTAGCAACTGAGTAACGGACTCGATCTTAGACGACAACTCATCATAATTCTCGGCAATGAATGTCATAGCAGGTCCAAGCAAATATAACGCTGCAACCAGTAAAAATACTCCGGCACCAAATGCAAGAACTGCCGTTCCTATTGCTGTCATTGCTACCTCTACTGCTGGGGCTTTCGATACAATGAACGCAAGCCCAGAAAATGCAGCGAGGAGTAATACTATAACAAATACGCCAAGAAATGTATCCAGACCAATATCGGCACTTGATAGAACTTTGACTGCAGCGGCTAGTATGAATATAGCAGCAGCCATCGCCACTACTAATCCTATCGTAGCAGCCATGTCTTTATCGCTTTTGTTCTCTAACATTTTTCCAGAAAGATATCCAAGAGCGAGCATTATTACCGCCATTAATATTATAGCTCCTACTATCATTCCGAATTGACCGAGTTTCATGCCCTTAGTCGCGTCGATCATTGTGCTAAAAGCAACCATTAATGCGGCTATGGCTATCGCGCTTGCAATTATTAAGCCTATTGATCCTGATACATTTGTGCTCTGGTCATTAGCGACTTTCGCAGCTATTCCCATAACAAGACCTAGGGTTAATAATACTGCACAAACTCCAATTATTGCATTATGCATTTTATCGCCGTCAAATACAGCAAATAAAAGTATAACTCCAGCAACAACAATCAATGCTAAGGCGGTAACCGCAACGAGCGCAGCTATTCCAACCAACTGACCGAAACCGCCACCGCCTTCGTTTCCAATTACATGTGAAACTGCAGTTATCAACATTAACATCACTGCCATAACAACAACGACTTTAAATAAGCCTTGAAGACCGGTATCGAGATATTTTCCTTCGCCGATACTTCCTATAATTGCAAGAGCAACTATAGCCGTTACAACTATTCCTATCGATGCAGATAGTGCAAATAAAAGTGCAGCTATTCCACCCAAAGTTCCAAGAATCTTACCAGTACTAGTAGTTACTGGCATCTTTGTCAAGAAATATAGTATTCCGGCAATTAACGCCCCAATTGCTATGAATATTCCAGTAACAATTTCCTCAACCTGAGTCACTGTTGTCTGGTCAACGGTATCAAGAACTTTTGCAAGAGCCATAATTGCAACAACAACTGTTCCAATGGCGACACCGACTGAAAATATAACGGCCGCTATTCCTGCAAATTTAAGCAATGCGGCAAAACCATTTGAAATATTAGCAAGCGCTTTATCGGCCATTTTTGAAAGACTTATAGACGCTTTATCTAACACCTGTAGTTCTGTAGCGCTCTTTTGAGTTCCATTTGATATCTTGCTTATTGCACTTATTATAATCCAAATGGCCGAGGCAACTACTATTAAAGCCCCAGACGCTTTGGTCACTTCTTCTCCATTAAGTTCGGCGAATTTACCAAATGCAAATGCTAATATAAGTATAGATGCTGCTATTTTAACAAGTGCTTCAGGTATTAGTCTAAGTGTTGTCTGTTGCTTTCTTGTAGTAGCTATTGCAGTACTCATTTGTTTAAAGAAACTTGCAATATCTGCGCCCGCTTTGGCCCAATTATACTTTATTATTGTGTCCAAAGCTACGCCTATTAATTTTATAAAATCTTCAAATGTAAGATCGCTTGCAAATCCTTTTACATAATCAAATCCTTCTTTAAAAGCTTCAAATAGTGACGTAAAAACACCGCCGAGAATGTCTTTGAGAATTTTAAATCCATTTGCAAGGGTTGTTAAGGCATCAGATAAAGTTTCGAATATTGAAATTTTTTTCTTAGTTTTTTCAACGTCAATAGAATCGTCGTTTGAAAAGTCAGAAATTGCTTCTTTTGCATTTCCAAATTTTTCTCCTAAATTTCCAACTACATCCAAAAATCCGCCTTTGACTTTCTCTTCAAAAGTTTTCATTTTATCGAGAAGTTCGCCAAATGCTTCTTTTGGATGAGAAAATGCCCAATGAAGCTTTTCTCCAAATTCGTGTATTTTATCAGGAAGAGTCCCGGTAAAGAATTCAACTATTGAATCGCGGACATCTGTATACGAAAAATTATCGAATTTCTCTTTTGCCCAATCTCTTACGGCTTCTACTGCTATTCCTATAGATTTCTTTATGGAGTCGAACGCTTTTTTGATAAGCTCTACCCCACTTTTTACAAATCTAGAATTCGGTATGAAATCATGGAATACTTTATATAAACCT
>JAEIGA010010783.1_pt1 | contig 13868 bp, 20 predicted proteins | sample 9270691 | NCBI WGS metagenome assembly JAEIGA01 (sample SAMN17057246, study PRJNA624740) | gut metagenome | biome: biome; isolation source: fecal sample | host: Bos grunniens | place: China: Xizang | collected 2019 | reverse complement strand
AGGGTTTCAAGGCTTGATTTATTTTAACATTAGTTTCAAGATTGTATACAATCGTACAATGTGTCAACCATGCGGTTTACAAGGCACAATCACAAAATATTGAATTTGTCAAGGTGTGAATTTAATGTAATTTTGTTTCAGCCTGATCCAGATTGTTACTTGCTTTATGATATAAAATAATATAAAATGATTGTAGGAGGTAATTATATGTTACGAGCAAATATTGAAGCAGCATTAGAAGCAGATCAGAAAGAGCTTGCAAGGGTAAGTTTGGAGCTTGCCAGGGCTAAGGCCCTAAATGTTACATGTTCAGATCCAGCAGTTATAAGAGTATATAAAGCTGAGCTGGAATGCTGGGAAGCAAGCAAAGATTTTTATGAGATCCGGATTGAGAGACTAAAAGACAAATTGGAGGAGTTTGAAAATGAATGATGTAATTACAGAGAGACTAGTAGTTAAAGGATCAATGAGCAGTTTAGTTATTAGAGAGTTTGCAACTATGAGAGATGGTGCAATAGTAGTAAAAGTATGTATGCCAGATGGTACATGTAGCTGGTTAGATCTTAGAGGGTTGGAGGTAATAGCAATATGATAATATGTAAGCGTAGAAAAATGAATGAGATTGAGATTAATATCTCCGGTAATGCTGAGGATGTTGCTTGTGAGTATGCAGCATTAACTGAGAAGCTTTTGGAGATAGCACCACAAGTACTTGAACGTGTACAGTTGTATTTTGAACATATGGAGGTTGATAAGAAATGACTGATTTTGTATATATCGTTCCGTGGCTAGTATTAATTATGGTAGCATGGATTATAGCAAGTTTAGGAGGTGATGTTTAATGAACAAACAAATATCAATAACCATTGATGAGGGATTACTGCACTATATTGATGAGGTAGCAGATATTAACGGCCGTAGTCGTTCTGGTATGATTGCATGGTTAATTAAAAAATCTCAGGAAGAGGATGAGTCTTTAGAGCAGCAAGCTAAGGCTCAGCATCTTTCAACTAATCAGGAGATCTAATATGGATAAGAAGCATTTTCAATGTGAGTCCGGTAGACTGTATGAGTTACCGGAAATGGCTTGTGTATTTTGTATGCACTGTACTGATATATTTTGGGATTATTCACATGGTATTTATAAGCTATTTTGTGAGCATCAATGCGCAGCTGCTGAGTTTGGGAATGTACCATGTGTTTGCAAGCACTTTCAAGAGGATTTAGTATGTGAGGATATCATAGAAAATAGGAGGTAATATGGCAGCCCAATTAAAATATGACAAAGAATGGTATACACCTAGTCAGATCGCAGCACGTTTAAAATCAAGTCCTGAGGCTAGAAAAGAAGTGCGCAAAGAATATACTCGTCTCAGAGATATCGCCCAGAAGAGGCTTAAAAGAATGGGCAACACCATGTGGAAACGTTCACAGACTTATAAAAAGAACGTTAACCACTACAAGAAGCTCAAAGATATTAAATCAGATTATGAACTGGCCGGACGTTTATCTGATCTGGCCAGATTCATATTATCAAAATATTCATCAGTAGCTAAACAAAAAGAGATAATGAAAAAATCATTATCAACATTACATGAGCATGGTTACGGATTCGTTAATGAAGATAATTATCTTGATTTTGGAGAATTTATGGAGGCATATCGTAACCAAATGCTTGATATGGAATATGACTCAGGAGATGCTGCTGATACATACGGAGTTGTATCTAAGTTCAAATTAGATCCAGCAGATGTGGAAAAAGATTTTCAATTCTGGCTTGAGAATGTAGAAGCAGCTAAGAAGCTTAGATTCTCAGATAAATCAGCATCAAACTATGATAGAGTTAAAGCTCGTACAATGGTTAAAGCCGGGCTTGCTAAAAATGTAGATGCTGCACTTAAGCAGATTAAAAAGGAAAAGGCAAAGGAGGCCTCCGGTAAATGACAATTACTATAGAGGATTTTGATTATGAATGGTTTAGAAATATACCACTTCAGAAAAGGAATAAAGGTAATCAAAGGAGCACTCAGAAATATTATTATCGTGATATAATCACAGCTTTTGATATAGAAACTACTTATATAAAGGCCATAGATGAGAGTGTTATGTACATCTGGCAGTGGCAATTCGGAGATAAGTTTACTGTAATAGGCCGAAGCTGGTACGAGCTCAGGATCCTTTTAGAAAATCTTAAAGAGATCCTTGGTGATGATAGGCTAGTAATTTTTGTGCATAACCTTAGTTTTGAATTTCAGTATCTATCCGGTATTTTTAGCTTCAGTCCTGATGATGTTTTCTGTATGGACTCACGTAAAGTATTAAAAGCAATTCTCAATAATTCTTTTGAGTTTAGATGCTCCTATCTTCAGACTAACATGAGTCTGAGGGCTTTTTGTGAGAAAATGGGAGTACATAGCTATAAGCTCAAAATGGATTATAAAAAGCCTAGATACTGGTACACAGAGCTCACTCAAAAAGAAATAGCATATTGTATTAATGATGTTAGAGGACTTGTTGAGGCTATCACTATAGAAATGAACAGAGACGGAGACAATCTTTATACGTTTCCATTGACCAGTACCGGATATGCCAGAAGAGATGCAAAAGCAGCTATGAGGAAGTTATCTCCTCAATATATTAAAAATCAGCTTCCAACTTATGAAATATATAAGTTGCTCAGGGAAGCATTTAGAGGAGGTAACACTCATGCCAGCAGATTTTATGCTGGCTATGTCGGTCATAGGCGAGATGGACAGTGACGATATAAAGAGCTCCTATCCAACAGAGATCGTTAATAATGATTTCCCGGTTTCAAAGTTTACTATGCTTAAGAATGTAGATCAGAATAAGCTGGAGGATCTAATCTATACTAAACATAAAGCTGTATTATTTAGATGCGTACTCCAGAATGTTACTCTTAAAGACGATCTAGTACCAGTGCCATATATCCCTACATCAAAATGTAGAGGCATTTATAATGGTACATATGATAATGGACGAGTATTATCTGCTGAGGTTATCGGTGAGATCACTTTAACCGATATCGATTACAAGATAATAAAAAATCAATACGACTTTGATATTACTGTTTTGGATTGTGCGACCGCTAGATACGGAAAACTTCCGAAGCAGCTCAGGGAGGTAGTAATGAAATATTTCAAAGATAAAACAGATATGCAGGATAAGCCATCTGATGCAGAGCATACAGCAGCATTTTATAAATTGCTTTACGATAAAATGAAAAACCTATTAAATGCACAATATGGAATGATGGCTCAGGATCCGGTTAAGCCTAGTATTAAATATGTTAATGGTGGTGAGGATCTCTATGAGCAAGAAGATACAGCAGCAGAAATATTACTAAATGATCATAACAAACATGCATTTTTAAATTATGCGTGGGGAGTATGGGTAACAGCCAGAGCTAGAGAACACCTACAAGCTGGCATAGATTTAGCCGGAAATCAGTTTGTATACTGCGATACTGACAGTGTTAAATATGTAGGAACTCTGGACTGGAGTAAGTTAAACATACCCATGAAAAAGACTGCAAAGAAGAATCATACATTTGCAGTTGCTCCTGATGGCAGCGAGGTTTATATGGGCTTATTTGAACAAGAAAAGCATATAAAACGATTTAAAACAATGGGTGCTAAGAAATATGCATATATAGATATGGAAGATAAGCTCCATATAACCATAGCTGGAGTTAATAAAAGAATCGGAGCTATTGAGCTGGAGAGAGCAGCTAAAAAGCATGATGTTAAAATCGGGCCTCCAGTAGATCCTTTACTGATGATGGATGAGGGATTTGTTTTTAAATTTGCCGGAGGACTAGAGGCCAGATACTCAGACCAGCCAAAAACAGAGGAGTATATAACACCTGAAGGAGTGCCGATCAGAATAACTAGAAATGTTTCACTTGTAGATAACACTAAGACTTTAGGACTCACTGGAGAGTATAGAGAGCTACTCCAAAAATGCAAGAGAATGAATATTGACATATAATAGAAAATGATATAATATAATATATGTCAATAGATATTATATGTTGTTGTTAGGATTGTAATTGTAGTAATTGGTAACTGCATTTCTTGAACTAGTGCACGAGTCAAGGCTTATAGAGCAAGTTAGCTTGTATAGGCTGTGTTGGTAAATGCTGCAGCATGAGGCCAGTAAGAGGTTCGAATCCCACCAATCCTACTTCCACTAGCAGCAGTGGATAGGCACAATCAACCAAATATTTCAAATCTTGTGAGTATTTTAAACACTTCAACTAAAACAGTAACCAAAACATTAACCAAAACATTAACGGAGGTAAGAACAGATGCAAGTACTAGAACAGAATAAGGAACTTTCAAAAGAGGAGCTTTATTTCCTTACAAAGGCTCAGGATGTACAGAAGATGGCTGAGGCTGTAGATTCTACTTTAGATCTTACAGCATGGTGTATCTATCTGGATCACAACTCAGATGGAGAAGAGGTTGAGCTTTTCTCAATGAGAACTACTGATGGTGAGACTTTCGCTACAAACTCTCCAACATTCATCAGGGCTTTCCGCGAGATCCTCGATATTTTCTCACCGGATGAGGTTAAGAGACTCAAGGTCATGAACGGAGTTTCTAAGAATAATAGAACTTTTGTTACATGCGCTTATGTTTCTCCAGTAGAATAAAGAGCATATACACGGCTCAGGAGCTGCTGCACTCCTGAGCTTTTTTAATAGGAGGATATATGAAAATATATGATGATAATGGATATGTTAACATTCCGGAGATACTGAGGCATGAGGCAATTTTTATATTTATTTATGGAGGCCGTGGCACTGGTAAAACTTATGGATCGCTTCAGGAGTTTATTGATAATCAATGGAAATTTATTTACTTAAGAAGATTGCAGTCTCAGGTAGACATAGTTAAAAAAGATGAGATGCAGCCTTTTAAGCAGCTCAATGATGATAGAGGCTGGAGCATAAAACCATATGCAGTTAATAAATATATATCTGCTTTCCATGATACAGATATCAATGAGGACGGAAAAGAGATCCCAGTCGGAGATACAAAAGGGATATTAACAAGCCTCAGCACATTCTCTAATCTTAGAGGTATAGATGGCCACGAGATTAAAATAATGCATCTTGACGAGTTTATCCCTGAGCTCAATGAGAGGCCGATAAAGGACGAGGCTGGGGCACTTTTTAACGCTTATGAGACTATCAACAGAAATAGAGAGCTTAACGGAGAGGATCCAGTTAAATTACTCTGTACTGCAAACTCAAATAGGATTGATAATCCGCTTTTCATGGAGCTAAAGCTGGTAAGACTTGCGGAAAAAATACGAAAGTCAGGAGATGAATATTACTACGATAAAAAACGTAGGATGCTGCTTATTGATTTATATAAATCGAAGATCTCAGAAGCAAAAAGCCAGACAGCATTATATGAGCTTACTCGTGGCACTGAATTTTATAATATGGCTATCAAGAATACATTTATTAATGAAGAGAGAGGCCGTATTGAGTCAAAACCTATAAAAGAGTATAGGCCAATAGTAGCCATTGGAGAGCTGACCATATACAAACACAAGTCTAAGAATGAATATTATGTGACTGGATTCAAATCTGGATCTCCTAAAGAGTATGGAGTCGGTGAGAGAGACAGAGACAGATTCCGGAAAGACTGTTTTTTCTTATGGGCTGCATATATGAAAAACAGAGTTGTGTTTGAGGAGTATATCAACGAGATTCTATTTGACAAGTATTTCAAGAAATAATATATTATAAGTATGACGGATGTAATCGGACAATAGCAGCCCCTAAAGGGTGTCCATGCGTTTGCTAGGCGCTTGAAATTTACATCCGTCTTTTTATGAGTTATGATTGTATACAATAATACAATGTTTATATAATAAGAAAGGAGGTTAGTGTATGGATCAGATCATAGAGGCTGTAGGTCAATATGGATTTCCTATAGTTATGGCCGGGATTATGGCTTGGTATGTAAAGTACACAGAGGACAAACATAGGGAAGAGAGGCAGCAGATGACTAAGGATCATAAGGATGAGACTACGACTCTAAAAGAAGCTATTGTCAATAATACTTTAGCTCTTCAGCATCTGACTGATTACATGCAGAGTTACAAGGACAATGATTAATGGTATTGACGTTTCAAAATGGCAAGGTGAGATTGACTTTAATAAAGTTAAATCTGCCGGAATAGAATTTGTTATCATTAAGGCCGGAGGTTCTGATAACGGATTCTACAAAGATTCATACTTTGAAAAGAACTACGAAAAAACTAAAGCTGCTGGGCTTTCAGTAGGTGCTTACTACTTTGTAGGCAAACGTTTTCAGGGTATCGAAGCCGGGGTAGCAGATGCTCAGAGATTTATTGAGATAATCAAAGGAAAAGAATTTGATTATCCTGTATGGCTGGATCTGGAAGCTCCTGACTTCCGCTATAAAGATGATAATACGGAAGCAGCTATAGCATTTTGCGAGACAATGGAAAAAGCCGGATATTTCTGCGGTATCTATGGCTCAGATATCTCAGGCTTTAAAGACAGACTCCACCATGACAAGGTAAAGCAGTTTGCTCACTGGACAGCTCGTTATGGCGAAGCTCCAGAGTATTGTGAGGATGTACAGATGTGGCAGAAATCAAGTAAAGGTCATGTAGATGGTATCTGTGGCAGTGTGGACTTGGATTTCTCATATGTAGACTATCCTAAAATAATGAAGAAAAAAGGTTTAAATGGATTCAAAAAGACAGTAGCCAAAAAGGAGGCAAGTAATGAATAAGGAAGAAATTTTGATTTTAGCAAAAGCGGGATTTACAGCGCAGCAGATCGCAGCGCTTAATACAGTAGGAGTTGCTGCACCAGCTCCAGTTCCTGAACCAGCTCCAGCACCAGCTCCAGCACCAGCTCCGGCACCAGCTCCAGCTCCAGCAGTGCCCTTTAATCCAGTAGCACTTCCTCAGGGAGCAACTATTGATGATGTGCTGGCCTCAGTGCAAGGACTTACTCAGGTTGTACAGTCCAATGCACTTTTAAACACTCAGCAGCCTAAGCCAGTTACGGCTGAAGATATTCTAGCAGAAATTATCAATCCACCAGTACCAGACAAAGGAGGTAAAAATTAATGGCAGCAAATGTACTAACCTATAATGCCATAGGCACAATCTTAAATCAGATTGTAACTCAGGCAACCGGTAAAGCTGTAATCACTCCAACAAATACAAGTGAGTTTACAGCAGTTGCTCAGACTGGGCTGCTAGCCGGCTATGATAATCTTATGGGAGCGATCTCTCAGGTGCTTTCTAGGACTATCATTTCAACAAGACCATATTCAAGAAAGTTTCAGGGCTTGGAAGCTGATTCTATCAGATATGGTAACCATGTTAGAAAAATCAATTACTGTGATAGAGACTGGGAGGATGGTTCAAGACTTCCACTCACTACCGGAGTAAGAGTTGAGGATCAGGCACCAACTCTGGATGATGTGCTCCAGACTAACTTTTATGGACAGAATGACTATGAGATCCCATGGACTCTCTTTTCAAATCAGATTGATGTTGCTTTTTCTGGCCCTGATGAGCTGGGAGCTTTTGTTACTGGTAAGCTCCAGACAATCTCAGATCAGACAGAACAGAAGCATGAGTCAATGGCTAGAATGATTCTCTGTAACCTTATTGCCGGAGTTTATTCTATTAATAATGCTGCTCAGGTGCTTCACCTTGTAACCATGTATAATACATACTCAGGTTACTCTCCAGCTAAGACGCTCACAGATATCAGAGGAGATGCAGATGAGTACTCAAAGTTTACTAAGTGGCTTTATGCTACAGTAGCTACAGCTGCTTCACTTCTCACTGAGAGAAGCATTATCTATCATCAGAATGTAACCGGAAAAGAGATCTCAAGACATACTCCATATGAGAGACAGAATGTATACCTTCTTTCAAGTGAACGTTTCCAGATGGAGGCCTCAGTCCTTGCTGATACTTTCCATGATAACTACCTTAGAATGGCTGATACTGCTATTCTTAACTTCTGGCAGTCAATCAAGAGTCTTGACCAGATTGATGTTACACCTACATATATGAAGAATGATGGTACTCTCGACACACCACTTTCAAGTGTACAGCTTTCTAATGTGTTTGGTGTTATCACAGATCAGGAGGCTGCTGGTTATACAATCGTTAACCAGAGAACAACTTCCGCAGCCTATAACGGCAAAGGAGAGTTCCAGAATTTCTGGCTTAAATTCACAGACAGATATTGGAACGACTTCACAGAGAACACAGTTATATTGCTTCTTGATTAATGTTTTATATGGGGCTGTACAGTTCTTGTGCAGCTCCTACTAATGTAGGAGGTACCTATGAGCTTTACAGCTACATTTTATACATTATCTAAAAGAGAAAATTCTACATTACAGCCCAGCAGCACCGGAACTGATTATAGCATCATATTAAAAGATGTATGTGATATCTTAAATCCGGAAATACAATTAGTATTAGGACAGAGTGATAATCCTACAGCTTTTAATTATTGCTACATTCCAGCATTTAATAGATATTACTTTATTAGATGGAGATGGGAAGATAGAAAGTGGACTGCTCTAGGCTCAGTGGATCCTTTAGCAAGCTGGAAGACTCCAATAGGTAACTATACTGGCTATGTTACCAGAGCAGCATCCAGCTATGATGGTAAGATAATTGATATGTACTATCCGGCTAAATGTCAGATCACAGAGCTTAAGGAAGATGTACAGATCGGCCCGGACTGGGAAAGTGATGTAGATGACGGCACTTTTGTTATAGGTGTTATGGGTAAAGATGCTGGACAAAATGGTGGTGCTGTTACCTACTATGCAGTTAAACCAGCAGCAGTAAGAGCTATAACAAACTATTTAATGGATCCTCAAAATTTAGGTGTCACTGATATATCAGATGAACTCCTAAAATGTGTATTTAATCCCATGCAGTACATAGTATCTTGTCTGTGGTTTCCTTTTGCTTTAACTGCTGGCTCAGATCCTATACAAGTAGGATGGTGGGAGATTACCGGAGTAGGCTCTGGAAATTCTAAAGAGTTATCAGATTTTATTTATACCAGAAATATTACTTTTGATATTCCAAAGCATCCACAGGCAGCTGCACGAGGCGATTATCTCAATCAAGCTCCTTTTTCTTCCTATATATTAAATGCTGGGAGCTGGGGTACTATCCAGTTAAACAATCAGCATCTTATGGATGAGACACAGCTTGTTTGCGTAATCAATGTTGATTTATGCACTGGCACTGGCAGATTATCAATCAAAGCTAAAGATCATTTAGCTTATGTTGAAGATCATTACTGTCAGGTTGGTGTACCAGTACAGCTTGGCCAGAATATGCTTAATCAGGGTGCTATAACTAGTGCTTACTCTGATTATCGTGGTACGGTATCGGCTGTACTTCATGGAAAACCTTTAGGAGCTATCGTCAGTGGTATGAGCGCTATCATGGATGCTGCTGCATTATCACAGCCTATCCCAGTTAGCTCAGGTTCAAACGGCTCTTTTGCTTTCAATAATCTCTGGAATATAATAGGAAGATTCTTGACTGTAGTAGATGATGATATAGCAAGTAGAGGTAGACCACTTTGTAAGGCTGTGCAGCTAAACACTCTTTCAGGTTTTATCATGTGTGAGGGAGCAGATCCGGCTATACCATGTACTGATACGGAAATGTCAAAAATTATTTCTTATTTAAATGGTGGATTCTATTATGAGTAATGTGTTTTTAAATGTAATAGGAGATGGCACAGCAACTACAAACGTAGTACCACCACTTGTTGATGGTGAGGAGATAATCATATATTGCACTCCAGATCCTGGAGCAACTCTGGATGATGTTAGAGTCTGGGATAGTCACGATTACTCTATAGCAGTTACAGTCAGCCCAGAGATACATATTATATATGATGAGAGCTGGAACAATTTATATGTTGATATTTATTTCTCAGGAGCTCCAATTCCTCCACCAGAACCACCAACACCAGCTAGAAAATATCCTTGGCTTTTTGCCATAATGCAGAAAAAATCTTACAAGAAAGGAGGTATATAGGGTGAGTAAAAATAGTGGCAGTAACTTTTCCGGTTTTGTCGGATATGGAGCCCCGGTATTTTATGATCACGAAAATGCATATAATAGTATGATGTCACCATCTACCATGCATTGTAGTGATACTGGGCTTCAATGGTATTTCAGGAGGTATCTTCTGCAAAAAGCCATAGCTGTTTTTAAATGGAAACTTCCTGAGACGTGGGCTAAGAATTATTTTCTATATGTGCTTTACTGCTGGGGCTATATTGCAGTAGTCAACACTAATAGATATGGTGTTATTCCTCAGGGATGCAGCTTAAGAGGCTATAATATATTCTACCAGCCTACTCACGCAGTGATAGCTAATCCACTTTTAACTGGCATCCTAGAACCGCAGATTGATAAGCAGTGTACTCTTATAAGACTCATGCCAGATTATGGTGGCATCATGGATAAAGTTAATTTCTATGCTGATATCTTGGCTCTATGTGCTGAGACAGTCGGAACTAACCTATTTAATAGCAAGCTCGCTTATGTTTTTGCTTCTGCTAATAAGAATGCTGCTGAGACTTTCAAGAAAATGTATGATAGTATTGCTTCTGGAGAGCCCGCAGTATTCCCGGATAAAAATCTATTTAATGATGATGGTAGCCCAAACTGGATGATGTTTAATCAGGATCTTAAAAATTCTTATATTGTATCTATGATTATGGATGATATGAGAAAATGGGAGCAGAAGTTTTGCTCAGATCTTGGTATACCTAACTCCAACACTGAGAAAAAAGAGAGGCTAATAACGGCCGAAGTTGAGTCTAATGATGTAGAAGTTAAATTGTGGGCCGATCTAGCATTAGAGAGCTTACAAGAATCAGTAGAAAAGACTAATAATATGTTTGGCCTTGACTTATCTGTAGAATGGAGATTTAAGGAAGAAATGGAGGTAGATGATGAGAGCGACAATGGATCTGATATCATTATATCAGGTAGATAATACTATACTTGATTTAATGCAGCTACCTCAAGACGTGGATAGAGAGACAGTTAGAGATAATCTGCTCATGGAAACTGCTGAGCTTGAGCTTTTATATCCGAATCCGGTATTCTTAAAGATGGCTATTGGAACGTGGAGCAAAAAGCAGCTGCCAGTATGGGAGGAGCTAATAGCTACTACTCAGTATGAGTACAATCCTATATGGAATAAGGACGGAACTATCCACGAACTTATAACAAGGGATCTCGCAGCAACTGAGGACGTATCAGATGATAACACAAGAACGGACAACCTGACTGACTTACAAACTCGTGATGCTACTGATACCAGAACGGACAACTTAACCGACTTACAAACTCGTAATGCTACTGATACCAGAACGGACAACCTGACGGATCTCACAACTAATAACCTGACAGATGAGCAAACAAGAGATTTAGCCGGAACTAGTGACAGTACTACAACTCGTAATGTATATGGATTTAATAGCAGCACTGGAGAACCATCTGAACAGACAATACAAGATGTTGATACTACAGATACCGGAACTATTACGGATGAGCACACAGGAACACAAACAGAAACTCACACAGGAACCCAGACAGATGCACATACCGGAACTATTACAGATGCACACACAGGAACCCAGACAGATACACATACCGGAACTATTACAGACTCTCACACAGGAACCCAGACAGATAACAGAACTATAGACAGAGACACTACTGATACTGGAACTATTGATACTTTCCGTACTGAACAGGGTAATATTGGTACAACCTCAACGCAAAGCCTCATATTGGAGCAGCGAGATGTTGTTAAATTCAATATTATTGATTATATTATCGGAGAGTTTAAAGATAGATTCTGTTTAAGACTTTACTAAGGAGGTTATTATGGGATTATTTGATCACTTTCCTTATACCAATTTCCACGAGCTTAATCTGGAGTGGATCCTTTGTCACTTTAAAGAATTTATAAAGGCAATAGACGATCTGGAAGATTGGAGAACCCAGCACGAAAAAGAGTATGAGGAGCTTAAAGGTTATTATGATAACATTATCAATGGTAAACTAACTCCGGCATTAGAGGATGGTCTTAGAAAATGGGTAGTTAAAAATTTACAGAGTATAATCGGTACTGCTATCAAGACTGTTTTCTTTGGACTCGAAAATGGTTACTTTGTAGCATATATACCAGATAGCTGGAATGATATTATATTCGGAACTACTGGCCTTGATGATTTTATATCTGGCTATGATTACGGCCATCTAACACTAACATATTAAAGGAGGATATTAATGATATGAAATATGTAGGCTCAAGATATATACCTAAATTCATGGGTACTTACAATAACACTCAAAATTATGAGGCTCTATGCGTTGTAGATAATGGAGCTGGCACATCGTATATATCACAAAAAATAGTACCAGCCGGCACACCACTTACAGATACGGAATACTGGGCTATATATGGTGCTAGTTCGGGAGCTATTATTGACTTGCAAAATCAAGTTGATGCTATTAGAGATTCAGTTAATACAGCAAAAATCTACAATGGTAACATAAGAAAAGTTATCTGCATTGGTGATAGCTATCTGGGAGGATCAGGCCGACCATATGCTGAGAATGAAAGCTGGGGAGCTTTTGTTAGAATGATTTTGAATAATGGTAGCGATACTATTATCAAAGGATATGGTGGTAGTGGATTTATAGGGCAGCCTACTGCATCAGATTATACTTATATTTTACAGCTTACTGAGGCAGCTAATGAGATGACAGCTGATGAAATTAACGCAGTAAGTGATATCTTAGTCCAGGGTGGACTGAATGATAAATATGGTCTTAATCATGGAACATATACAGAGTATGACCTACAGCAGGCTATATCAGATTTTACGGCATATGCGCACTCAACATTTCCTAATGCTATGGTTAGAATTGGTATTGTGGGATGGGCAACTGATGGACTTTCAGACAAAATCAATTTCCCTAAAATGATCAACCAATACAGAAGTACATTCAATAGCCAGTGCTACAATAGACTGCAGTTTATGTCAGGCCTTGAATATATAATGCCTACAGCTGAAGATAGTGAATATATGGATTCTACTCACCCTGATACTTCACTTAGTTATCAGATCGCTAATGCTATGGTTAATTGTATGCATGGAGGTGACGGAGATTTTGTACACTGCGTTGCTAATAAAAGCTTAATACTAACGCTTGAGGCAGATATGACAAGTGTTTCAACGGATATTAAATATAGCATCTATAATGAAACGGCCCAGATTACTTGCCATAATTTTTGGTTTAGATATGGTACTCCCGTTACTTATAGCTTCGGAAGCTATGTAAAAATTGCTACTGTTACTGGAGGTGAACCGATCAGAGCATCAATTCCTATATATATTCCTTGTTTTGTATGGGGTCTTGATGAAAATAACGCAGAAGTTATGCTACCGGCAATGGTTAAATTACAGAGTAAGCAGTTCTATCTAATGTTAGATGTTGGTACAGCATCTAAAAACATGAAAGAAATTAGTATCAAAATGGGATCATATTCTGATAGTGTTTTCAATATCTGCTAATAATATCTAATTATGCTCAGGATCTGCTGCTAATCCTGAGCTATTATTCTGAAACAAAATTACATTAAATTCACACCTTGACAAATTCAATATTTTGTGATTGTGCCTTGTAAACCGCATGGTTGACACATTGTACGATTGTATACAATCTTGAAACTAATGTTAAAATAAATCAAGCCTTGAAACCCT
>JAEIGA010010782.1_pt1 | contig 13869 bp, 6 predicted proteins | sample 9270691 | NCBI WGS metagenome assembly JAEIGA01 (sample SAMN17057246, study PRJNA624740) | gut metagenome | biome: biome; isolation source: fecal sample | host: Bos grunniens | place: China: Xizang | collected 2019 | reverse complement strand
ATTTAAATTAGATAAGTTTCGAATATCCAATTCTTCTAACAACTTGTTTCCAGCACCAATCTGTAATGTCTGAAGAGAGTTATTAGAATATCCAGTTGTAGCATTACCCAATGTAATTGTTTTCAACTTAGCGCCAGATGTTAACTCGGCAGTCTGTAAATACATAGGAGATAAGTCGCCTAATGATTGCATTTGAGAAGCACCACGAACATAAATAAAGTCTAATGTTGTTTCTGGATAGGGAATGGGCTCAATCACTTCTCCCGCCTCATGCTTTTTGTGATAATAAATCTTATCGGTGGCACTATACAAGTTGACATACATTTTTGAAAATGGAACAAGATTCAATGTAGAACTAAAAGGAACAACTTTGCCCGTAGGTCTACCAGTACCTCTAAGTGTAATAGTATCACTTAAATTAACTTCGCCCTTAAACTTACTCGACATATAAATTTCTTGGTTTCGCTCAAAACATCTTCTCTGATATTTTTTACGACCATTCATCATCTCTGTCAAGAAGCGTGTACTAACAATCTCAGACTGATTGCTCTGAGGAAGCGCATTATCCCAATCAATGCCCGTTCCGCCTACATATGTGCGCTTATACTTGCGTTCATAGTCAAGTCGCCAGAGTTCTTCGGGGAATTGGCTTTGCCATTTATCAAATTCATCAATAAAACTTGTAGAATCAAATACTTTTTGCCCAACTCCTTCAGGCAGTTTCATTTCAGGATTTTCGGTTTTATGCCACATCTGTTCTAATTCATCAACAAAATATTTTGCTATGCGTACAAACACCAAAGAGTCATGTGCTCTAAAATAAGGAACTCCAGCGGCATCAACATCGTCTTCTTCTACGCCAATAGGAATTTCAAGTTTTCCTGCATTATCAATGCCAAGCGCCGTATCATTGTCATAAGCCCAAAATTCCATTCTGTAGCCATCGTTGATTGCCGCCGCTGCCGCATTGATATTTTTAATTTCATTGCCATTCACATCATAAAATCTAGAGGGAAGATTTGAAGCATCCGTAATTAGCTTCTTATCTTCATCATATAAAGCAATGCCTCTCGCCATCGCCTCCTCAAAGGTTAAATAATGTTTACTCCAATGCCAGAATGTGTTTTTTGCTCTGTTATCGACCATTGTATATCTTAATGTATATAAGTAGTAATACAACGCCGAATCGGTAATAAACCAATTGGAGAACTTTGACTTCCAAACCTTAACCTTTTCTGGGTCTTCAACACCATTTGTTGTTAAGTCTTCGGTGACAAATCTATAGAATTCAATCCATTTCTCACGCAATGGTTTCTGGAATGCTTCATTTCTTTCCTTATAATCCGCACCGTCTTTCTCTTTCCATTCCTTTTGAATATATCTAAAACCATAAGTATAGTCCTCGCTAAAATCATCATTTTCAAGAATATCTATATAATATGTTTTAGTTTTATCAACGATTGTATCAGTAGAATGATAATAATTACCTTTTGCGTCCTTTTCATATATGATGCCGTCCTCGCCAAGATTTGCATCAACCAAAAGGTCTTCAAATCTTACAACTTGAACTCCATCATCGTCAATATAAAGAGTAGATATCATTGTGTCGGTTGGGAACGAAGATAAATATCTGTTCCAGTCCATAATTTCTACACAGAATTCATTTACATCATTTACATCGTTGACACGAGTATAATCCGTTTTCTTTGAATCTCCGATATTACCAATGCCATAGAAGTGAATGTCGGTATCGTTAAACTCTCTATGGTTAGTAAGAGTTTCATCTGTTTCTTGAATAAACACAACACAGTTAAAGAATTCCATAGAATTTTTCTTTCTGTCATCTATTAACGAAGCCACAGATGTATATGGCAAATATCTATCATAACGCTTCTGAAGCAATGCGTTATTTGCACTTTCAGAAGACGCAATATTAATTTTAAAGTTTAAATAATTGGTAGGATAAGAAGTGGGGGACAACTGAATTTCTTTGACCACCGTAACATTATCGTTAAGAGTAATAGTCGCTTTTTCCATATTAAACTCAAGATTTCTTCCTGAATATCCATACTCATTAGAAGATGTTCCTTGACCATTGTGGGTTGCGCCAGTTGCCGTCCAGTTCTCACTTGGAGCATATTCGGGCTTTTCTTTAGTGCCAGTATTATGAATCTGTCTAATGGTTGTACCTGCAACTTTATTACCTTTATCATTTGTAAAATATGGCGCCGAAAGAACATAAACCTTTAAATCTGGACACGCCGCAGCAATAGATTCGGGTGTAATTTTTTGTTTGTTATCAACTGGATAAATGTCATTCCGAACATATCTCTTTGCCATCTCCGCCCCAGAACGAGCATCGGCGATAAAGTTGGTTATAATTTCTTTATCTTCCAAATATCTTTCGTATATCTTCATACGATAAATATGAACATCACAATAGTCCGAACCAATTTTAATAGGTCGAGGCGTATCCTGTTTAAAGCTTGTAGAAGCACTGCTAATAACCTTAGGTTGAACAGGCGTTCCATCTTCATAGGTCATAATCATCGGAATTGCCTTTACATTAAGATTGGGAGTATTGTCTTCGTTAAATTTGGTTATTGGAACAATATTCATATCAAACTCAATAATGTCATTATCGACATACGGAATTTCCAATGTTCCCAAACCAGAATCTATATAGGCGTTCTGCGCCTCCATTCTAATACCAAGACTCTTTTTATCAGCAACATCTACACATTTCAACCAAGTTGCATTTGCTTTTGCTACATTGGTAGTCTTAAAGATGAGTTTAAATTCCTTGCCTGTTCCCGCAATAGTATACTCACCAAAAGCATCTTTTTTAGCCACAACACCATCAGAGCCAAACAGATTATAATTAATGTCAACAAATGTACCAGCCTTAACACAAAAATATGTATCTTTATTTTCGTCAGTTTTCCATCCGCCATTAACCCAGTCAAAGTTCTTCGAGAAATCCCATGTTATCGGAATTTCCTCTCCCTCTGCCGTATAAGCTTTATTTTTGAAAGCATCATAGTCCGAATCCGAATTTGTTCTACCTGTTGGGACAAAATCAACCATCAAATCGCCTGTAACAGCATTGATTTCATAAGGGAATTTTGTCACTGTGATTGTAACGGATTCCATTATTTCCTTATATTTAATAGTAATGGTCTTATCTTTTACAATAGAAGGTCTAAACTCGTACTCTCTTTCGGCAGAAGTAATGTTATTTACAGAAGATAATTCTACTCCGTCTTCGTCATAAATCACCACAGAATCAATTATAGGATTTAATGGGTCAAGTACATTATAGTAAATATAATCCGAAGAATACTGCTCCAATGTTGTAGGAGCTTTAATTCTAATAATGGGAGTATTATTTCCCTCTTCAACAAACATTAAAACATATCTCTGTATCTCAGTTGGTATAATCGTTCCACCAACATTACCTTCACACCAAACCTGCAATGTGTGTACTCCGTGAGTCTGTTGTGGGATGGGGTATGTTGTCGCAATTCCATTGAGTGGAGCATCAACAGCAACTGGTTCTTCTGTGTCTATTTTGAAATAAACAGTCTTTTCAAGGTCTCCGATAGGGGTATACGGGAAATCCACACTGCCATATTTAGGTGTAGCTTCCCATGTTGAATCGGGAAGATTTGCAAGTTCAAGTTTAACCGCATTAATAGCCCAATCCTCAGAACTTCTAACCGTAATAGTTTCACCGTCAGAACCCAATTTTTCAACATAAGAGGCTGTAATGGTAAATACATGATTTCCTAAAGCAATGTAATCAGAAATATCAACGCTACCACTTTGAATCTCTGAAGAAGTTTTAGTTACTGTAAAATGTGTTAAATATACATTGTCCCTATATAAAGTAAGCGTAATGTCGCCAGCAATCACAGCTTCTTCATAAATGGTTACATCATTACCTTCTTCATCTTGAGATTCTTTGGCTTTTCTCGTTGACAATTTATAATTTAAAGAAGCGGCGTTGCCAAATAATATCGTAGAAGACTCTTCGCCATCTACACTCAACTTCAGTTTAACAGTGGAAACCAACGAACCGCCGCCGCCACCTGCTCCAGTAATAATGGTAGAAGAGATTTCTTTTACTTTTATTTGTTCTTCGCCATCGGTAATAGTGATGTCACCATTTGCATCTCTTTCATATAAATGTAAAATACTACCTACTTCATCGTATTGAACAATAAGTTTTTTATTATCACCTTCAAGCGCCTTTAACGAAGATTGAATTGCGGCAATATCTTTTTGTACAGTTGAAATATTTGTGGCATTAGTAACAGTATTCTGCTGAACGATATTTAATTGTTCTGTAGTAGCATAGCCAGTTATATTATTAACAGATTCGTCTACATATTGTTTAACCGTCTTTGCGGAACCGTCTTCGTTTATACCTAAATTACCCAACTGTTCCGATACATCAACATCGCCAACTTTTTTATCCACATAATCAACAACGGTAGTAATAGGATTGCCTTCGTCGTCAGTACCCAAATTACCAATCTGCTCTGAAACATCAACTTCTTCGACTTTTTTATTTACATAATCAACAACAGTGTCAATGGAATTGCCTTCGCTATCATTGCCCAAATCGCCAATTAATGTTTTAACTTCTTCCGTCTTTGCATAATCAGTAAGTTTGCCCTCAATATCAGCTGCTGCAATTGCATCTGCTACATAACCTTTCATTTGTTCGGTTGTGCTGTAACTAGTTAATACATTGGTTACAGCTGTTTGAGCAGCAGAAGTAGCAGCAGACTCTGCATTGGAAGCGGCGGTTTCCGCTCTTGTAGCAGCGTCTTCGGCTCTTGCAACCTGCTCTCCAACTGAAACACCAGCAATTTCTCTAGCAACAGCTGTAGCTACATCAGTAACAAGGTCTTGTATCCAAGTATCATCAATTTCATTAATTACATCTTCGCAATCACAAAGCGACTGAAGAACATTCAGGCTCCCATTAGGCTTAGATTTCCAAACATAACCAAGAGATTTACCGTCATTACCAGATACAGAACCATAAGCATGAATCTCAAACTTCAGTTGTCCAGCATCTGCTGTAGCACCAGCGTCAACAAGCCAAGCAAACCTAATTTTCTCATTATTATAAGTTACATTAACAGGCTTAGTTGCACCATGATTGCCACTACTTGTTTCATAATGAATAGAAATGGCAGCACTCGTCAAATCATAACCGTCATAATAACGAGACATCTCAAAAGGTATGTACTGGGAATTCTCTTCTTGAGTTATATTAAACTGTTTTTTATTTAAAGTTATATTCTTTTCGTCATCAACATTAGAAATATTGTCGTCAGAAAAGGTGCTGTAATACACATAACCGCTATGCTGAGTCCAGCTTCCGTCGTCGCCGCTATATGCAGCCATCGTCACAGGCATTTCATTAAGCGTCATAATTGAAGGGCTATCTATGTTCATATCATCTACGCTCATTACAGCAGGTGCTACAATATTTTCATTCTTTGTAGTTGCTATATTGTTCGTAGCACTTTTTTTAAGAGAGTCTTCGAATGATAAAGCCATAATATTTTGTCCTCCTTTCAATTAATTTAATCATTTTTAAAATTCAACTACATTATCTTCATCTTCTTCTTTAGAGGTATTGTCACTAGAAACACTGTTAAAATCAACAACAGGAACACCGTCTTCAAGTGACACATCACTATTCTTCAATGTTACCTTATTTCCAATTTCTTTATTTCCAGACAATAACTGTAAAGAATTGTCATTTTCGTTATATTTAATATTATCTGCCTTGCTATCGGCAACAATTTGATTCATTTCTTCAATTGCTCTCATCTGGGCATCAAGTTTGATAAGCCTCTCATCAATAGCAGACAAAGCCGAGTCGGGGATAATGTCGCTCCACGCACTTATCGGAATTATGTCGATAGTGGTGGATGAAATTTTTCTAACCCTCTGAACACCTTTCCCATATGAGTCTAATTCGGTTTTTACAAATGTTAATTGTATCTCGATAGAACCCGATTCGCTGGTTAATTTTGTGTCAAAGGGGAGCAAATATCTCAAATGGTCTTTATACATCTCTTCCGACAATCTTAATATCTCCGTACAGTATTTTCTGCTACAAGGCAAAATATATTCAAGTTGAACTGTATATTCAGACATATCATGCTCATTATAAAATCGTGGTGCTAGAAATTGCAGATTATCTACTAGCTTACTACGCTGCATAATGCGTTCTCGTTTAGTCGTCATCATAGAATTATCATCGCAAATTAAAATTGTATACATATATATCACCTCCATTTAAATATTTTGTGCGGTATATAAACTATTTTCTTTATTGTAAAACTTCCAAATAAAACCACCAGCATATTCACGCTTATCATTACAACACATTGATATACCGCTATGTGAAACACCAGTTTTCAATTCGGCTTCCGCCATGCTTTCAAATATGTCGATAAATTCACCCGACAAAGAATATTGGGCTACACATTTTTTAGAATACTTATCAGGAGGCGATTCATTACACCACGCCAAATATTCTTCTGTAATTTCATCATCGAAATATCTCCAAATAAAACCACCAGAAGTCTTACGATTATCTTTGCAGCAATTATATATGTTGTGATTGCTTATTCCTAATTCTCTTCCAGCGTCACTCATGCAATCCCAGATTTTCAAAAGATTTCCTTGTAAATCATATTGTTTTACTTTTCTTGCTCCAACATGATTTTTACCCATTCTCAAACCCTTTTGACTTTCACTCATCTTCTTTCGTGATTCTTCGGTGTGATGTTTCCCATAAAAATGATTATTTTCACCTTTATTTGCCGCACTTATTTTTATTCGAGTTTCTTCTGAAGACAATACGCCTTTACGAGAATCGGATATTTTTTTCTTCGTTGACTCGCTTAAGTGCTTACCATACATATGGCTTTTTTCACCTTTTGTTGACTCGCTTATCTTTCTTCGAGTTTCTTGTGATAAGCCGCCATTACTACCACCTTCTCTGAGATTGTAGCCATATTTAGCATCCATAGTATTTAATTTGTTTATAAGAAGTTTTTCAAAATTATCCGCTTCTTCTTTTGTGAGATTATTTGCTATAATTTGATGTTCAAAATTATCCCAACCATACTTAAGTATCGCACGAGCAAATGCTGGCTGTAGATAACTTCCATTTTTTTGTGTTAAATACCCATTTCCATTATTCCACCTGTGCTCAGGATTCATTTTTGTTTGTCCAACATACATTTTCCCACTAGGTGAGGTGTGCACATAAACGCAATAATTACCATTTTCAATCACATTACCCATAATAATTACTGCCTCGCTTTATATACCTAAATATTCTGTCACCTCGCTGACAGTCGCTATATCCGCAGTTGGCACAGCACCCACATTATAAGCACTAATAGTTACTTGACCGTTCCTAAACTGCGGATTGCCCGATGCATCATATTCGTTAGCACCTCTAATGCCAGTTACTATCGAATCTCCGCCATAAGCATTTTTGAGCGCTAATTCGGCATAATACTTTGCATTATGTTCATCTTCGCCATCTCGTATGCCAGTGCCACCCTCAGCCCAAGACCTTGCAGTTTTGACAACATTTTGATAATTTGCCTCATACTTGTCTAAAGTCTCATTAAGAATATTAAACTCATAATTTGATTCAATATCAGAATCATCAACAGCTGTTTCCGATACATCAATATGGAATGTCATAGTAGACAGTATAGAAGAACCTTCTATACTAGTAATGACACCAGTATCAGGGTCTACAACAGCATTTCCACCTTCAACTATTACCAAGTCGGCAGAACAAATGCCATCAACAGCCAACATTTGTTCTGTAAGCTCAACTATTACCTTGCCCCTGTTTATTGTGCAAACATTAAATACGCTATGTTCATCTGCTTTTTTATATCTTATATATGCCGAATGAGCCGCACTAAGGGTAAAAGGTTTGCCATGATTATAGCAAGTAACTGATAAAAATCTTGAATTCTTATCTAATTGTTTGGCGTTGATTAGTATGTATTTTTTATCATAAAAATCAACATTTATATTCATAGTGGTTGTTAAAGCCATACACAATCACCACCTTAATCTTTGTGTTTGATTACTAATTGAATATCGACAGGAAGTATCGGAAGATGCTCCATACAATATTCAAATTTGGCATCGCCATGAGAATTTCCACCGACACCTTTATATGCTCTATGTAAACTAACAAACTCGTCGTATTCATCTTCTGGAATTCCGCCAATTGAAATATAATATTTATATTTCTCATTAATTTTCGCCGCCAATGTTTCCTTGTTGGCATCCATTAAAGCGTTAATTTGTGTATCTCTACTTGCAATAGAATCCTTTAATTCCTTTTGAATTTCAAGGCTTTGTTTTCTGTCATTAATTCTGTTATTAGAATAAATCTTCATTTCATCATGCAAAGCCTTACGGTCTTCACGACTTTCTTTCATATAATTATTTAGACTATTTCTAAACTCTGCTTCATCTTTGCAATGTCTTTTTTGAAGCGTGTTTAAATTATCAGTAGTCGTTTTCAAGTTGTCAGTAACTGTTTTTAAATTTTCAGCAGTTGTTTTTGCTAACTCAGCAGTGGCTTTTAACTGTTCACTTTCCAATCGTCTTTGTCGCATCTTTTTTGTTTCAATGCCAAGCTTTTGAACAAATATCCAATCAAGCAAAGACCATATCAATTTTATAGCAGCAAGCAAAACCACTACAGCGATAGCAACATACCACCAATCTATCTTGGCTACTTCTTTTAAAATTTCTACATCTTTCATCTCACATCCACATGCTCCTTTCATTATTATTTTTAGTAGACACCTATGGAATATGAGATGTCTGTCAGGGAAGAGGGAGATGCGCATTCTCCCTCTATATATAAGTTTATTAGTTATAATATAAAATAGTTATTTTAAGAGTTCATTTACTCTTGCTCTTACTTTTACATACGAATAAGTACATCCAGATTTTTTTAGCGATTTTTCTCTATTCGTATGCCCGTTGCCGTGTTTACCAGCAATAATCTCTTTTGCCCAATCATCAAGTGATTTGATAGAGGAGAGGGGTTTCTTTTTTAACTTCAAAAACTCAATAAGACCTTCTGCAACAGCCTTAGCATAAGCAGTTTGTCCAGCATCAGAAGTAATATATTTATGATTTGCTTTATTTGTCATAAATTCACCTTCTACTAAAATAGCAGGAATGGTGTTCTGATTTATAACATAAAAGTTTTCCTTCTTAATACCACGACCCTTTAGACCAGTATATTTAACCAATCTATCATAAACACACTGAGCAAGCTCCATGTCTTTAGATGTTGCTTTTTTATCTACATATACTTCCACACCAGTGGCATTATTCCAAGTATCACCAAAAGCATTATGATGAATTGAAACAAATGCATCAACCTTTTCAGACTTATATCTCGCCAATCTTGAAGAAAGAGATTCGTCTGTATAACCTTCATTATTATCAGTATGAATAATTTCTACATTGTAATCTTTTAAGATATGAACCACTGTATCACGAACTTTATCATTAAGAGTAAACTCCTTAATACCATTAGGTGTTTCTTTGCCCTTAGTTCGTAATCCGTGTCCACAGTCAAGTCCGATTTTTACCACAAAAATTCCACCAATCTTAATAAGTTTTTGTTGTTAATATTTTTTATTCTACATCTTTTTCTGCAACTTCCGTCTTCTTATCTGCCTTCTTAGACTCTTCTTCAATCATCCTTGCATAAGTCATCTCTTCTTCAGCAGCCTGTCTTTCTGCGAGATTATGTATCTCAGAATAAAGACTCTGCATAATTAAATCCAAAATAGCAGGGGAGAGCCCAGATTCATTGCAGATATTAATTAATTTAGTTCTAGTTTCTTTTACCACCATTGTAATAGGCTTATTCATTTTTCTTTACCTCTTTATATTTTATTTGCTTTCTAGTTCTTTAACTCGTTTTTTAAGTTTTTGAATTTGGTCGATACAAAGCGAAATAAACTCCGAATATCTTAATCCGCATCCAATACTACCATCTTGATTTGTCCACTCACAATATCCGCCAAAATCCTGTGTGTTCAAGCCAGCGTTTTCTATGGCGTCTTTAACATCTTGAGCAATAAGTCCGATATGTGTCCGATTATTACTATTAATATTAAATTTGTAAGAAACTGGCTTTAATGAATCAAACAACATTGTGTGCGAATCAGAAAGAGACCGTATAGTATTTTTTTGATTTTTATCTGAAAGGTCTATTGCACTTGTATTACAATAAATATTATTCCAGAACTGGTTTGATTCACTACCGCCAAGATTATAAGTGTTGTTCGACGGAATCAAATTGCCTGTAATATATAATTGCTGCGGAGAAGCAGTTTGATAAAAATCTCCAATAATACCAATTTTAAGTGCGTCTCTGCTATTTGTTGCATCAGACCATGTACCGTTACTTTGCATAAATTGAACGCCACGCCTACTCATTTCATAATGAAATTCAACTTTTGGTGACTCTTTTGAACCTGCTGGCATAGTCACACTTACAACTCCACTTGCACTTGCACTGCCAAAAATATTGCTAAGTGATTGCCATGAAATATTAAAAGTTGTTTCATAAAAAGTAGGAGAATCAGAAGTAATCCAAACATCAGCATAGCTATAGCCAAATGAATTCGAATCATATGAATGCTGAAACCACAAATAAACATCAGAAGAAGTTTTATTATCCACATTTCTCATCAATTCAATTTGGGTTCCATTAGCTCCACGAATTATGAAGTTGCCAGTTGTGTTTATTATTGTGCCTTGTTCACTACTGTCATACCCAAGACTTAAATCTCCGACTCTAATTTTGGCATCGTTTTTATTGAGCATCAAACCAGTTTTATCTAAAGAATAGCAGAGACTATCTTTCACATATTGTAAGCCGCCACCTTGAATTGCTAAGTTACCAATATTACCTTCAGAGGCACTAATTTTACCAGATATATTTGCAGCAGAAGCATAAAAACTTCCGTCCTCAAGAACCAAGAATTTTGCATCGTCAACAGATGTCGGCATACTTAATTTAGAACCAGCAAAGAATCTAGGAAAAGAAATCATTTGACTATCTACCAAAGATTGACAATTATATCTTAAATCGCTATAATTATAGCCCCACTCGACCATTCTTCCACTAGAATTCCAATCATATTCCCAACCATCTGGCTTCTGCGTTTCCTCACACTCACAATGTATCCAATATTCATCCATATTTCCATGTGATTGAAGAGAAAATGCGTCATTTTTGATGTCGGTTACGCTATTCGGTATTGTAACACTCTTTAAGTTATGACACTCACCAAATGCATATTCTCCTATATATTCAACATTGTTTTTAATATGAATACCATAAAGACCCATACATTCACAGAACGCATAATTGCCAATTGAAGTCACATTATAAGCACCAACAATACTTGTGAGACTTGAAAACTTATAAAATGCGTAATTATTGATGATTTTTACACTGTCAGGTATAACAATTTCATCAATGCCATCACAATAATTGTCGTGACTTCCAATAATGTTCCACACACCATCTCCAATACAAGTAACTGGCATGCCTTCATATTCATGTGGAATATAGACTACTCTATCTGTTCCTATATATTTTTTAACTGTATACCCAAGACCGTCATCATTTAATTCAAATTCAAAATCCTTGGTCAAATTATTTTCGGACGCTGCATACATACCGCTAGAACTACCAGTTTGTTCTTTATATATTGCATTATTAGTAATCTTCCATCCACCAATGGAACCATCAACGGCATTTATTGTTCCGCTAATATTTGCACCATTTGCCTTCAAAACACCTTCATCAACAGAAATCCAAGCAGAATAACCATCTTCCATATTGCCCATTCTCAAGGAACCACCAGTGATTTCACAATTTGACATATACGCCGTGCCATCACTTGCAACACCAAAGTTTTCACCTATAGCCAATCTCCAGTCGTCCAGCGTCGTTTCGCCAACCTTACCACTCATATCGGTAGCGCTTAAAAAGATGCTGCTATTGTCTCCAAGTGTTTTATCGCTACTATATAGCCAGCCTCCTATGGTGTCTCCGTCTTCATCTTTAATTGGCTCTATTGTAAAACCGCCAATAGAACCTGCTCCAGCGTATATTGTTCCACTAATATTAGCATCGTATGTATTCAAAGCGCCGTCGGTTGAAATCCAAGTGTGAACAATGGGATTACCATCTTCATCTTTTTCGCCACCTATTTTCAAAGTTCCGCCTTGTATATCTACATTGGTACAAGTAAGCTTTCCATCATTAGTAATTTCAGCATAATCTCCGTTGTTCTCTTTATCGCCAATGAGCAAATCGCCACCAATGATTTGAGAACCATTAATGGTTCCACTAAATTCAGCATTACCATTTACATCCAAACCAATAGCCGTTGTATCGTCATTATATACTCTAAAAATATAATCTTCATTTACAAATCCCTTTGGGTCTATAATAACTCCATTCTTATTATCATCGGTTTTAATATGTAAATATCCACCAACAATGTAAGGAGAAATTACATGCTGACCATCTATTATCGTTGACCCCAAAGCGCTGCTCATAGACGACAAAGCGCTGCTCATAGTGGCAATTTTCTCTATTTCATCACTTAAGCCAGTTATATCTTGAACTTGAACAGCAGGGGGATTTACGGCTTCTTCACCATCCCATTGAATTGTAACGCCTTTTAATATAACATTATTATCGGTAGCCTTATAAACAATCTTGCCTCCACCAAAATCAAAATCACCATTTAGAAGGTTGATATATGTTCCTTTTCTATCGTTATCTTCTGTTTGAGTTGGATTGTAATTAGAAGATACAATTTCGCCACCAATGATTTGAGAACCAGTTATATATCCAGCTGTCACAAATTTAGCAGACAAACCATAGTCTGTATTAGTAATCCATGTGTCATCTTCCCATTTTTTATAATTATGTTTTCCCAAAGCAGAAGAAACGGTTTCCCAATTATCGTCTGTGTAAGCCATAATATTATGAGTTAATTTAAATTGTTCGGGGGCATATGTTCCAGTAATGTCATCATAAGAACGAGCCATAAGACCATTTTTAGTCAAAAGAATTTCTTCGCTATCATTACTTTTTATCTGTACATCAGCACTATCTAATCCATCAACCAACCATTGGTCAATTGTACTTCTTGCTACATCTCCTTTTTTTGCCTGTCTTTGAACCGCATCATAAGAAGAAGCCATAGAAGCCGCTTGCTCGAAAACATCTTGAACATCAGTTGTGCCATTCTTAATTTTAGTTACATCTGAAAACTCAACAGGTATGCTTTCTAAGTCACCATAGTTAAAATTATATTCAAGCAATCTCAGCCTATAAACCTTATCGTCAACTTGAACTCTTATCCAGTTACCAGTTTTAAAAGATTTAAGTAATAGTTTAAATTTTGGAAAGGATAACAAATTATTTAATGTAGCAGAAATAGAATGTTGAAGCTCAGCGGATTTAAAAATCTCTTCTTCTGCAACCTCAATAAACTCATTTGCTTTCTGAAATAACTCGGCATTATTTAATCCATCAGAAATATAGTTGCTATTTGAATACTTATCTTCTCTACGGTAAGCACAAAATTCCAACCATAAATTTTCGCCTAAATGATTTTCAAAATCTAACTCATCTTGAATATCTTGTTGACATTCTTCTATATATTGCTGTAATCCCAAAGTTGTACATTCTGGATTATCTTCATCAGACAAATCCCATACGCCTTCAATTATGGCAAT
>JAEIGA010010781.1_pt1 | contig 13870 bp, 12 predicted proteins | sample 9270691 | NCBI WGS metagenome assembly JAEIGA01 (sample SAMN17057246, study PRJNA624740) | gut metagenome | biome: biome; isolation source: fecal sample | host: Bos grunniens | place: China: Xizang | collected 2019 | reverse complement strand
TAATGGAAGAAACGAAGTTCGATTTCGGGGAAGATATACAATTCAAAATCTTACAATTGACCTTACAGGATTATAACTGGGGGCGCTCTGTGGGGCTTGAAATTATAGAGGGCAAATTCTTCGAAAACACGGTGCATGAAAAAATCTTTGAATGGGCCAAGTATATTATGGAGAAGTACAATACTCAGGCTACCAAGCCAACATTAAAAGACTGCGCCACAAAAATACACCTAGAAAATCGCATGACCCTTCAAGAAAAGATTGTTTATGATAGGGTTATTGAAGAATGTTTCGAACAGTTGGATGAAACAGGAGATGCGCTGGACTACATAAAAGACCGAGCACTGGAATTCGCAAAAAAGCAGAAATTCAGTCAAGGTCTAAGAAAATCAATGGAACTAATCAAATTAGACCCAAAGAATTATGAAGAATCAATCTCAATTATGGAAAAAGCACTATCTGTTGGCTCTGGCTTGGATATGGGGTTAGACCTTCAAAGAGATTTGGCAAACATACCAACATTACTTGGGCAGAAATATGATAGAACCAACATGATTAGCAGTGGAATGCAAGGATTAGATGAGGTAATTGGTGGTGGATGGATTCGTGGCACACTAAGCTTAGTTGGAGCGCCTCCAGGGTCAGGAAAGGCAATAAATGTGGAAACTCCAGTACTGACTCCTTATGGCTGGGAAAAAGCAGGGAACATCAAACCTGGAGACTATCTGATTGCACGTGACGGAACCCCAACAAAAGTAATGCAGATTTTTCCTCAGGGTGTGATTAGTAATTATAAGGTTACATTCAGTGATGGTTGCGAGACAAACTGCTGTAAAGACCATCTATGGGAAGTCTATGATGCCAAAAGTTCCAAAAAGAAGTCAGTACAAACATTGCAAGAGCTGTTAGACAAAGGAATTAAACACGGGAAAAAAGACAGATGGTCAATCCCATTAGTTGAACCTGTGCAGTTTGCAGAAAAATCATTGCCAATTCATCCATATGTTTGGGGTGTATTAATGTCAACTGCTGGCAAACTTTCCCCCGAAAAAGTGTCAATTTGCATACCAACATTTGATAATGCAATTTTAGAAAAAGTAAAAACACTTCTGCCAGAAGGCGTTGGGTTGTTGCCAGATGATAGTGGCGAAAAAATAGCATATAATTTTACCAATACAGATGCCGTAACCAAAGCCTTATATGAAGACCTGATGAAATATAAATTCGCGTCCGTTGACCAAAGAATGGCTTTGTTGCATGGGCTGATGGATATAGATGGGACATATAACAAAGACAATGCTACAAATAAATTTTTTACAACAAAAACAGAACTGAAAAACTTTGTAGTAGAGCTGGTACAATCTTTGGGTGGAATTGCGACAGTCACGTCAGAATCCCACACTAAATCTGACGGAGAAAAAGCTTATAATTATATGATTACAATCAAAATCAAAGAGTGCCCATTCTCATTACCAAGAAAAACAATAAACTGGCGAGCGAAAGCGTACGGAAGAAGCATTTCGAGTGTGGAACAACAAGAAAATGTAGAGTCTGTGTGCTTTTTGGTTGATAATGACGAACATCTATTTGTCATGGAGCACTACATTGTAACACATAATACTCGTTGCATGTCTTATTTTGCAGCTGAAGCACTAAGACAAGGCAAAAAAGTAGTATTTATCACCTTAGAGTTGGATGAAAGTGAAATATTAGCAAACTTGGCGTCCGCACTAACAGGTTTTACTTGGTGGGATATGCTTAATCCAGATAAAAATAAAATGGAAGAATACCAAAACGCCGTCCAAGAAGTAAAACAAACACTAAAAACTGCAAACCTAAAGGTAAAATTTTATATTAACAAATCCATTTCAAGTCAAGCAATCATTTCATATTTGATGCGACTAAAAGCTACTGAAAATTTCGTGCCAGATTTAGTTGTCGTAGACTATATGGATTTACTGTTGCCAATTGCCGGGGCTGGGTCAAGAGGAAAGGCCGATGATTCAAATTATGATATATTGGGTACAGTATGTTTTGATTTGATTAAGGTTGCCAAGATGTTTCATACCCCAGTAGTATCAGGAACACAGCTGGGACGTTCTTCTTGGGATTTGAGTGGAAAAGAGGTAATTAGTATGGCAAGTGTATCCGAGAGCGCCAAAAAAGCTTTCAACGCACATAATCTAATTACCATCAATAGAAACACGTCAGAAAAAGAATTAGGAAAAGCGCGATTCTATACGGCAAAAGCAAGAACGGGAAATACCGGCTCAGTGGTATACACTAACTTTGATTTGGCGAAATGTAGAATTGTTGAGGTTGATGCATACGACCCGAGTGATGGGCCAGAGACGGAAGTTACCATAAAAAATATAAATGGGAAGTGATTTTAATTCTTCCCAAATAATACACTCAAATACATACGTAAGCCGATTACAAATCCTAGTAGTCGGTTTTTTATTTTACGCATATTTTTCTCCTTTACTGTGAAGGAAACAAATTTGGCTCTTTTGGTGTGTCAGATTGTGACGCATCGGCCGCAATGCCACTAACTTGCCAATAAACCGGTGTTGTAGAGGCGGTTTCATTTACCATAGAAATTACATAAACAACAGACGGACTATATGCCCAGCCACCACCTTGTCTTCTATTCACGACACTACTTGTTCCGCCACCTCTTGTTGCACTACAAGATGCAGTTACCATTACTTGATAATAAGCGTCCAACATAGTAACCGGAAGTGTTACTGCTTGCCCCGTATTTGCAGGGCTCTGTACATATCCTCCTTGTTCAACCCATCCACTAGCATATTTGCGATACCACGTGTAATTATTTTCTTCAGTTGGCAATTGGAATTCAACAACAGTGTCTATAAAACCACCGCCGCCTTGTGTTTGACCATCATGCACAACAATTGCTTTTGTTTCAGTATTATATGTTAGTGCACCTTCTTCTCCGGTAAAAATATTGTTTTCAGCGGTTGTGCCCCTCAAAAGTTGTACTTGTTTTCCCATAGGTTTTATTCCTCTGTCGCTAAATCATTGTCGCCATCATCAATAGAGCCTTCTGGAGCTTCACCATCCATTATGATTGTCCCTTCTGGCAATAATTCTTCCAATGTTGGCACATAATCTGGGTCATTGGCTTTCGCCCATTCATCAAAACCTAATATGTCAACATACGGAAAACCTTCTATTTCTGGAACGTTACGCAAGTACTGACGATATTCCAATAACTGTTTATAAATATCTTCTGAATCATTTGTTTCAATATTTAGTTGTTTTTGCTCCTGATAACGTTCCAATCTCCAGGTGACTGAATTCAATTTGCTGTCGCGTTCTCCGCGTTTCGTTGCAGCAATTTCCTCATCAGAAACAACAATTTCAGTAACTACATATTTGCCATCAACCAGTGTTATTGTCCTATCGCCTTTTTCATTGCAGTAGGAAGCAACATCTGGGTATTCTTCTTGTGATATAATGTAACCGATTTCATATTCTTTCATTCGTTAATTCTCCTAATTTTTATTATGCAGCTAGTCCAGAAACTTTCCAACTACATGGGCCAGTATAAGCTGCATTGGCATTATTTGCCCCATGAACGCTCATCCCTGTTTGTGTTTTTGCTGCACATCTCGCATTAATGGCCCAAGTTTCCTGATGGTCTGCAGTGTTGGCATTTGCGTTTGCATAATAATTCGAGTCTGCCATTGGGATTGGAAATGTTACATTCACTGTGGTTGTATTATATTGAGTTGCATTTACGATACCTCCTTGTTCCACCCAACCGCTGGCATATTTGCGATACCAAGTTTTGCTTTCTGATGTTGGAAGTTTATATGCAACTACACTATCCAGCATATGCCCACCCTGCTTTGACCCATCATGAGCTCTCACTGCGCCGGTTGTTGTGTCAAAAGTCAATTCTCCAGCAGCGCCAATAAAATTATCATTTTCTGCTGTTGTCCCCCTTCTTAGCTGCACTTGTCTTGCCATGTTTGTTTATCCTTTTATAATGGTCTTATTGGTTTACTAAGCCCTAGTTGAAACTTGATTAACATATTTCTTACTTTATCTCTCCACTCTGGTTTTACCATATAATACACATAACTATCCACCACATCGGCCAGATGTTCAGAACGCCCTTCAATTTTGAAATGTCTAAATCCCATGTCATAATATTTACCATATAAATCTTTAACCTTTACAACCAATGGACTTTCTAAAACCTTCCAAAAATCTGGTTGGGGGTGAGGGCAAGTCCATAATTCATCAAAAAACTTATCGGGATTCAAATTACTTTCTGCTATGTGCTTATAATGTAAAGCTCTCAATGGGCAATCTGGAGCACAATAAGAATTTAACAATGTTTCTATTTGTTCCTTGTTCTGTATTTTATCTAACTCTCCCCAATTGTTATTTATTTTGTAGTCTGGAACCATTAACATATATTTGCTTGATAATTCGTTTAATCTTTCTACATCATTTATACCCTTTGTTGTAGATAAGATAAATTTATATTTTGGATAATGGCGCCTCAAATATTCTTCTAGCAACTCACTATTACACAAAATTTCATTCATTCCGTTTTCTGCGTGTTTGGCAACAAAATTACAATATATGTCATCCAATTGTTCGTCTGTTTCTATTAGGCAATTTGTAAATGTAAATCTGATTGGTATACCTAGGTCGTTGAAATTTTTTACAGTAAGCAATATGTTTTCAATGTCTGGTTTTGATGCTTGTAAAAAACGACCACCATTCCATATCATACCAGGAAAATGCCCATATATAGCCCCAATCTTGATGTTGTAAAAATACTCTGGGTTAGCTTCCAATAGCTGTACAAGACCATAATTGAGGGAGTACCACGAATAGAAATCTGGCAAGTAAAAATAGATTGTGTCTTTATTCATGTTTCATCTTTTTTCATATACTTATAATTGAACTCATTCACACGCATATAAAAAAATAATTATTTATATTTTTACATCAGACCTTGATTTTCTACATACATAATTGTTTTTAGCTTTCCACAATCAACCACAGTAATTTCACCACCAGAAATAAGCCCATTATCTTCTACGACAACAATCCCTGAATTTTCATCTTTATATTGCTGTATTCCGCCTTTTTTAGATTCTTTTTCTGATATTCCACCACCATCAATATAATATGTAACAATAGTATCCGACAAGGGCGCATTGTCTTCCACAACAACATTGGTGTCACCTATAAAACCACTGTCAAATATGCCTTTTATATCTTCATATTTAAAACAATACACCCAACCAGGATTGCCATTTGCACCAGCATTGCCGCCACGAGCATTTTTTACTGAACGATTCTTGTAGTCAAAACTCAATGAAGCAGTTCCGCCAGGGTTTGATGCGGCAACACCATTTTCTCTACCAACACCACCATAACCCCCTTTGGCACGTTTTGACCCTCCGGCACCGCCTCCGCCTCCACCTCCATACGCAGAGCTATGGTTTCCAGCACCAGCCGCACCACCTCCGCCAGATGCCCCTCCGCCAGATGCACCACTACCGCCATTTGCTCTCCAACCACCAGAATAACCACCTCGACCACCGGAACCAGAAGTTACATCGGCAAAGTGCGTTTTGTTACCAGCAGTCCCGGCACCACCGGCGCCGTCGTCAGTACCACCCCAGGCACCGCCGGTTTTACCGTTGTAAGCAGTTTCCTGTGTGTTTTCGTCCATATAATACCAACCACCGCCACCACCACCGGCGCCACCGCCACCCCAGCGTCCATAATTTCCAGAACCACCAGCTCCGCCACCTCCTCCACCACCTTGGGAAATTATATAGTGGTCATCAATAAAGAAATATGAGCCATGGCCTCCACCTCCGCCAGCACCAGCCAGGTTGACACTTCCACCAGAGCCACCTGCGCCACCATTGCCGCCGTTTGCTTTCGTAAGACCCCCAGAACCAACTTTGTATGGGGCCACACTAAACAATGCTTTTACTGTAACTTTTCCACCAGCAGGGGGTGTTGTTTCACCAGCGCCACCAGATTGCCCATTAGCAGACTCACCACCAGCACCACTACCACCAGCCACAGAGATAAAATATTCACCACGACCTAAGGTTATTGTTCCAGATTGCGCAGTCAACACTTCAATTGGTTCTGTGATTTTGTTAGTAGAATGAACAGGGCTTAGGTTGCTTAGCATTAATAGGCTCCTGAGTAGTTCCCAATTAGAATTCCCCCTTGATTACGAAAAACAAACATAGCATTCGCGTTGGTTAGCTGTGGTGTCTTTGGGGAATACGCCATCCATCTGATTTGTTTGCTGTCGGAAGTTTGCCAATTAATGGTAGGAATAGCATCTCCGACCTGTAAATGAACTTCATATGTCCAACAGTCAATTTCTGTAGTTGTAACATCCAAAGAAAGGTTTATCGTATAAGTAGAGCCACCATCCAAATCACCACCTGAAGCTTGACAGATTACAATAGGATGTGTATCCAATTTTACAGTTGTAATGTCGTTTGCTGTCAAATCTACATATCTAATTGGTTGATAATAACATTGGACAACGTCAGCAGCCCTTTCTGCGTATTTTTTAGCCGAATATAAATCATTTTCCGCATCGACTATACTATCAGATGTGGCCCATTCCTGTGCTTTATCCACATATTCTTGCAAACCAGGCTTCAAGCTTTCCGAATAATTATAGATATCAGGTTTGATTGTTTCTTCTTTATATTCCTGAAGCATGGCATTGTAATCACCAATAGTTACTTCAGTTGCATCACTATAAGCCACAATAAAGCAAGTTGGCAATTGTTTTGGAGCTTCAAAAGCATACCCGCAAACAGACCAAGAACAACTATAAGCGTTCCCTGTTGATGGGGCATACCCAGAAGAAATACCAAACGTAGTTGTTGTTTTGGCAATAACTTTACAGTCAATAAGTGTCATATTGGAAAACGCCGTTCCACCACTGTTTACCTTTGCTATCAAACCATAATAGGTGTCACTCATTTCAACTGGCAATGTCACAGTAACAGGAGTTGTTGTGGCAGAGGCCGTTACAATACCCCCTTGCTCAACCCATCCATCATTATATAAATTGTACCATGTGTAATTGTTTTCTGCTGTTGGCTCTTGAGATTTTATAAGTGTTCTACCAAGATGCTTATTTGCGCCATCCGTAGTTGGAGTTGCGCCATATTGATGAATATTTGTGATTTTGGGTGCATAAAAACAAGCAGGACGGGATTCTATACCTATAGTAATATCATACGATGTATTTCTGTTATATCCCCACCCATCTGTATAGGTTATATATGCTTGTTGTGTGCCATCTGTTAGGGTTGTTATTTCCTGAATTGTGTTATATCCAGTGTCAACCATTGCACCAGAAATATATGCATATGCTACATCACCAGGGGATGGTTGTTCACTTGTTGTATAGTATGTTCTTTCGCAATCTGGGGGAGTAACATTTCCATCTGGTAATTGCCAGGCATAATAATTTGTTGTGGAGCCATCAATTTTTGTTTGCAAACCAAATACACCACACCAGCCGTTCGCTTCTATTAGGTTGTTGAAAGTTACAATATCTACAGATTTGATTTTTCCATCAACTATTGCTTCATATAAATCTGGGTAGTTTTCTGGGGTATATGTTGTTTCTCCATCAGTATTTAGACCATCGGCACGAATCAATCCCAACGGCAAATCAGAACGAGTGGATTGAACCAAGTTACCCATCTTATATGTAATGTCTTTGGACCAATCTGCGGACTGTCTATTTAATCTTTCTATTTCATTGTCTGTGTAAGAAGTTAGGTTCGGTTCCAATGTTCGATTCACATATTCATCCAGCATGGCAGAATAATCACCAATTGTAGGCTCTTCCATGTCACTGTACCCAACCATATAATAAGTCGGCAAAGAATTAATTTGAGCAGAGTATCCGCTTGCGTGCCAATGTTGCCCAGATGCAGTAGCCAAACTGCACCCTTCAGCAGTAACGCTACTTGTAACGCCCCACAATTTGTTTGTGTTATAGTTGTAAGTATTGGTGCCAGATAAACTACTCATACCTGTGGTTATAAATGCATCATTTGCAGAAGCAAACGCTATTGGAAACACCACATTAGGGTTATCTGTAATCTTCCCTCCTTGTTCTACCCAACCATCATCATATAAATTATACCATGTGTAATTGTTTTCAGCCGTTGGTTCTTGGGATTTGACTAACACTCTGCCTAAATGTTTATTGATTCCATCTCCGCCAGGTTGAACCCCGTATTGGTGAACATTGGTAATTTTTGGAGCATAGAAGCAATCATGTTTGGCCGGAACTGTATATATGGTATCCCCTGCCCTGTCTCGAGTAAAGATGGCATATTCTAACTCATTTATACTAAACCCATCTATCTGCAAAACACCTCTTGTATAGTTTGTCAAAGAGTCTGGATTGGGAGCAGAATAATAGCCTTTTTCGGTGCCAGGGTCACTTTCTAAGGTGTATAATATATTGGCCCCATCAGTCCAACAATAAAAATTAATATCATACGCATCTGCTGCTTCTTGTAACCCACAAACACCACACCAACCGTTTTCTTCAATCAGTTGTAAGAAATAAGATTCAGGGATTGATTTGATTGTTCCATCTTTGATTGCATTATAAAAATCAGGATAACTTTCTTTACTATATGTTGCAATCCCATCAGTGTTTTTGCCATCCAATTTGATTAGTCCAGCTGGCGTTTCTGTTTTGTTTGATTGCACCAACATGCCCATTTTGTAGGTAATGTCTTTCAACCAATCCCCAGCCGTTTTATCAATTTCAGGGATTACAGAATTATCTACATATTGTTGCACTTGGTCATTATAGTCGGCTACCTTTACTTCCTTATTGGTGTTATATGCTTGAATCAAAAAGTTATCTTCTGGAGCCCTAAAGCCAGAAATTTTTGTAATGTTTGCGTAACCTTGCAATGTCCAATTGGTTTCGCGTGACGCAGGTTTTGAAACTCTAAACGTTGTGGTTGTATAATTTGAAGCACAAGTGGCCATATCACAGCCATCCACGTCAGTGCTTGCGTCAATATTATCAGATTCCGCCATAAGCACTGTATAATATGCATTGGCCATTTGCACTGGAAGTGTTACCGTTGCGGCATTCGTTTGGGCCGAAATATACCCCCCTTGTTCAACCCAACCATCACTATATAATTTATACCATGTATACAAATTTTCCACAGTAGGAATTTGTTCAGCAACCAATATCCTACCCAGATTTTTGTTCGAACCATTAATTTCTGGTGCTACATTTTGCTGCTCATGATTGGTAACTTTTGGCATATAAAATACATCATCTCTGCCTAAAACTTGTGTGATTGAATAGTCATTAGCAGAGTCTCTCACCAAACCAGATACAGTTCCACCAGACACATCTTGAACAAAAGTAACCGAGCCATCATCTGCTACCGTTACCGTCCTATCTGTTTCTTTTCCATTTGCATCATAAGCTCTGTCGCCAGTTTTTGGAGTTTCAGATAACAACCAATATAAGCCACCCCAAGAATAAAATTTACGTGTTACTTCTTCTTTCCCAAAGCCAAATACACCACACCAGCCGTTTGCTTCTAGTGCCCTCTCAAACGTATATGTGCCAACACTTCTAATTGTTCCATTTTCAAGCGCAGCCCACAAACCCGGGAAAGAATCCTTAGTGTAATAAATTGAAACATCACTAGAAGACAACTCAGAAGAATAACATTTACCATCAGCCCTCAACAGACCATAAGGAATATCTGCGCGTGTTGTGCTTACCCAAGTCCCCAAAGTCAAAGTAGTAGCTGTACCATCAGTAATCATATACAACTGATATGGGTCTTTATACTCCAATGATTCATATTGAGCTTTTGTTAGTTTATTTATTATAAGTTGAGAAACAGGTGTAGTAGTTGCCATTTTACTCTTCTTTTATGATTTTATTCTTACGATACTCGACGCCATACGTTAACCACATAAGCAGGAGGCTGTACTGTTGTGCTATTGCCGTATATTGAGCTGGACCGACTTGCGTTGAACCCTTCTATAACCCCAGTTGTACCTGTCCCGCTTGGATATGCGCCACTCGTTGTGCCGACTTGATAAAAAGCACCAGAACGCCCACCAGATGCTGTTTTTGACCCGGAGAACGTACCCGTAATGTTAGGCAATCCAGCTTCAATTGTTGTTCCACCATTTGTGCCGTCACCCAACCACAATGCACCAGTGGCGGTTACTAATTCCCATACTGAATCTTTGATAATTGCATACATCGGGCAAATATTTTGAGTGCCTATATATAAAGAACCAACAGGATATGCTATTTCAAAAAATTCCCTTGTTATGTCCACAGCGCCACCAGAAGCAGCATTTTTCAAATCTTCAATTGTTTGGTCAATAAGATTCAATTTTTCAGATGCAATACCTACCGTTTGCAATAGTGCTGTTTGTGCAAATTCTCCAACATAATAATAATCATATAATACATTATTCAAATCAGCATACTCAGATTCAGCCGCATATCCGCTTACTTGCCACGTTGCACCCAAACCATAGGAAGCATTAGATGCTATAATTATTTGTGTCGTCGTTGGTGTAACTACCGCCACCGCAAAATCACTTGCAGTTTCGCTGTTTTGACCTGTGGCCACTGCTGAGTATGAACTATTACTCATTTCTACGGGTAATGTAACCGTTACACGACTATTATCCAATGCTCCAACTTTACCGCCTTGTTCCACATAACCATCACTATATAAATTATACCATAAATAATCATTACCCTCTATCGGCTTTTGGGCCTTTATTAGTCTTCTATTGGATTTTCTTGGGAGTTTAAAACGTTTGTTATCAACATCAAGAATAAAATAATCAGCAAAACCTTGAGAATTATAAAGATTATCAACATTTTCAACCTGTGATTGTAATGCTATTTTGAACCCATTTTCTGCTAAATAATACTGAACACTTGTATTGTTTATTGTGTGTGTTTTTAGGGTGCCATTAGTTTGATATTCGGTTAGTGCAAGATAAGCAGCTTCATACATTTCGCCGTCATGCCAAGAGTTTGTGTTTGCCCTTAGCCATCGAATGTCGTTTAGAATATGGTCAGACTGTCTATATTCTAATATATTAAAAGTTTTTTGCAAATTAGATGTATCCAGTATTGGGCTTACCTCACTGGCACCCGCATATAAAACACTCATTGATTACCACTCCTTGAATAATACTACATTTTCCCATTTTGTCTCAGAGCCGTCTGTCATCAGAACCTTGCCAAGATTATTTGTTTGTTCCGGGAGTTGGTCTGTTGCGGAAATTGTATTATCTATGATTTGAATCCCTTTTCCGGCAGTCAGGGGTTCTTGATATATTTTATCATCTGTAACAAAATATAATTGCGTAGGGTCTTTCTCAGCAATTGCATCATACTGAGACTTTGTTAGTTTATTGATTACAAGATTTTTTACTTGCGTTTCTGACATATTATTTTACCCCATTAAGCTTTATATCCACGAACACTCCACGAGAAAGTTCCATCATTATTCGCAGATGAGTCGTCAGCAGCATTAAAAGTAAATGATGTTGTAGCCCTACCGGTAGCATAAGCATAACGTATAGCCCCAGAGGTACAATTTATGTGAACATTATAATCTGTGGAATTCATAGGAACTAAAAAAGTAACAGTCCCAGATGTCGACCTGTTTTGTGACCCACCTTGTTCCACCCAACCATCACTCCAAACTCTATACCAATTTGAGCCGTTTTTATAACTATCAACAACCACAGCAGAAGGGGTAGCACAATTCGCCCCATCTCTGTCCATTTTTGTGTTTAATTGTTCAAAAATTTTATGCAAATTTATATCTGCCATTATAGAGTTGCCCCCATAGCTTTATAAAAATATTGACGAGTTACAGACCAAGAGGCCGCCGTTGCACTAGTGTAAAATCTAACCTTAGTACCCTTAGCAACAGGCATAAAACAATCATAGTAATCTGTAGAATAGGATACACCTTCTCTCGTTATTGTTACACCATTGTGAGTTAGGTCTATATAAAAACGATTCCCCGCCGTGCTTCTGTCTGCATGAACTAGAATATAGCCATCACATGGGCATGTAAAAGTTGTTGTCGTGGTAGATAAAGGACTAGCAGGAAGACCCATAGCTATTTCAGAAGTATAATCAGGCATAATCATATTTATTATGCTGTCACGCCCAGCTTCTGAAAAATTATTGGCATCTACATCAGCTTTGGCGTTTAGTGTTTCTGTATATCTGCCCAAATAATCATTTACACCAATCATTTTTATATCTTTTTTATCCATTTCACCACAGAGTCTTTAATATATCTTCCAACAGGCAATAAAAACAAATTCCATAAGCCTGACAAAAACGATGAAATTATCTTATATAGCCAAGAAAAAATTGCAGTAATCAAATTCAAAATAACAGTACGTAGCTTTTCCCATGCAGCTTTCCAAATTATTACAAACCAAGACCAAAAATTTTTCCAATATGTCTTTAGTGTTTTCATTATTTTGTTCTCCTTATTTTTTATGCTGCCATGCCACATACATGCCATTCTGCATACACCGATGTGCCTGATGCTGCAGTATTGGCAAATTGGTCCACATATACTTGCGTTGTGCTAAGTGCATAACCAACAACCGACCGATTGGCATAACCAGAAATTGAAGCATTTCCAAGGGTCAAATCATAATTTTTACTTATTAAAACTGAATATGTTTTTGAGGACATTTCAATTGGCATGGTAATAGTTTTGACATCGCTAGTTGAAGCACCAGTGTTTGTAAAATTGGAAGTTCTACCTCCTTGTTCTACCCAGCCGCTTTTATATTTCCGGTACCAAGTATAATTATTTGCTGAAGTTGGTGCTTGCCATTCTATAACAAAATCAATATCATCCTGAGAAGTTGCAACAGAAGGTAAATCAACTTTATTATTCAAAGAATCAGCAATTACATCCATATTTATGTCTGCCACAATTCACTCCTATTCTGCTGCCATACCAGATACTTGCCATTGCAAAGCACTGCTTGTAACACTGGACGTGGATGCCAATGCAAGTTTTAATACACTCTCTGAAGTTTCAGAGCCAATTCTTATTACTGTTCCACCATATGTACCATTCAATATTGCACTTACGGCATATTTGTTTGACGCCATCTTGACTGGCAAATCAAAACTATTTACAGCTCCGCCAGATGCCACAGTAACATCCACTGGACCAATGCACCCTTGTTCAACCCAACCTGATTTATATTTGCGATACCAAGTATAATTGTTTTCCTCTGTTGGAAGCTGATTTTCAACAACAAAATCCACCGAGTCTTGCGATGAGTTTGTTGGAACATCTATTTTTGCATTTAGTGTTTCAGAAGTAACACTTGCCAATTGTTCAATAGATGTTTTATTGAATTCTCCAACATAATAATATTCAAACGCAAAATCTGGTTCCCCCCTTGCATCTAATGAAGCAAAACCGTCAACCCTCCAAATTACTGGTTGCCCGTTTGAGTTTGTCCCAGACCCACGTTCACCATAGGATGCTGACTGGAACGTTGTTGTTGTAAGATTATAAACATGTGGTTGGTAAAGTGTTGCATCGCTAGTATTATAATAAGACGTACACTGAACATTGTATGTGTTATTTCTCATAGGGATAATCAGTGTGATGGTCTTGACTGCGGTTGTGTTATTGACCATACCACCTTGTTCCACCCAACCATCGCTATACAAATTAAACCATTGATAGGCAGACTTCGAATTTAGCACCAATTTTCTGTTTTGTTTTCTTGGTAG
>JAEIGA010010780.1_pt1 | contig 13871 bp, 13 predicted proteins | sample 9270691 | NCBI WGS metagenome assembly JAEIGA01 (sample SAMN17057246, study PRJNA624740) | gut metagenome | biome: biome; isolation source: fecal sample | host: Bos grunniens | place: China: Xizang | collected 2019 | reverse complement strand
GATATGATGAAGTAACCTTAAAAATAGATTAGATTATGGAAGTTATACTGAAAGAAGATGTAATCAATTTGGGTTACAAGAACGATGTAGTGAAAGTTAAGGATGGTTATGGTCGTAACTATCTTATCCCACAGGGTAAGGCTGTTATTGCAACAGAATCAGCAAAGAAGGTATTGGCAGAGAACGAGCGTCAGCGCGCTCACAAGCTTGCTAAGATCAAGGCTGATGCAGAGGCTCTGGCAGCTAAGTTCGAAGGTTTGTCATTGACAATTGCAGCTAAGGTTAGCGAAAACGGCACTATCTTCGGTGGTGTTGGCAGCGCTCAGATTGCTGAAGCTCTTGCAGCTAAAGGCATCGAAGTTGATCGCAAGTCAATTGTAGTAGAAACAGTTAAGACTGTTGGTACTTACAATGCAGTTATCAACATTCACAGAGAAGTTAAGGCTGAAGTTGCATTCGAAGTTGTTGCTGAGTAAGCTTTATAACTAAATATTGAAAAGGGCTGGTAATTTCCGGCCCTTTTTTATTATCTTTACTCCCACTAGCATATAATATGAATACTGAATATTTAAAAGGAAAAAGAGCACTGTTTTATACATTAGGTTGTAAACTGAACTTTTCTGAAACATCTACCATAGCCAAGCAACTGGCAGATGCTGGTGTTCGTGTGGTAAAAAGGGGAGAACAGGCCGATATCTGTATAATCAATACTTGTTCTGTAACAGAGGTGGCCGATAAAAAGTGTCGTCAGGCTATTCATAAGATTGTAAGAGAAAATCCCGGTGCCTATGTAGTGGTAACAGGATGTTATGGACAGCTTAAGCCAGAAGAGGTCTCCTCAATTCCAGGTGTGGATATAGTGCTTGGTCAGGATATGAAAGGATCAGTCCTGGAGAATCTGAACAACCTGATCAAACGGGATTCCGGTATTCATAAAACGGTTAAAGCCAAAGATATAAAGACCTTTGTACATTCATGCTCAAAGGGTGACAGAACCAGATATTTCCTGAAGGTACAGGATGGTTGCGATTACTATTGTACCTATTGTACCATACCATTTGCAAGAGGACATAGCAGAAATCCAAATATAAGTGAACTGGTTGCAGCAGCAGAACAGGTAGCAGCCGATGGTGGTCGTGAAATAGTTATTACCGGTGTAAACATAGGCGATTTTGGCAAGAGCAATGGTGAAACCTTCTATCAGCTTATTCAGGAACTGGATAGAGTAGAGGGCATTGCCAGATACAGAATATCATCAATAGAACCAAATCTTCTTACAGACGAAATAATTGAATTTGTGGCAAATTCGCGTGCATTCATGCCACATTTCCACATTCCATTGCAGAGCGGCTCCAATGATGTGCTTAAACTGATGCACCGCCGATATGAACGTGAACTCTTTGCGGAAAAGGTGCGTAAGATAAAGCAGCTTATGCCACATGCATTTATAGGTGTGGATGTTATAGTGGGAACCCGCGGAGAGACAGACGAATTTTTTGAAGATGCATATAACTTTATTAAAGGATTGGATATAAGCCAGTTGCATGTGTTTAGTTATTCTGAACGTCCAGGCACTGCCGCATTACGTATATCACATTCAGTAAGTTTTGAGCAGAAGAAGTTGCGCAGCAAATTGCTTCTGGATATATCGGAAGAGAAGACAGATGCATTCTACAGATCCTTTATAGGAAAAGAGGCCTTTGTGCTGGTAGAACGCCCGGGACGTGGAAAACCTGCACATGGATTCACTGACAATTATATAAGAGTGGAACTGGATGCCACCAAGGTAGAAGAGAATAGTATTGTAAAGGTGCTGTTAGGCGATTTTAACGATGCCGGCGATGCACTTAAAGCAACAATAACAGAGTAAGTATGAGTAAGGTAGCCATAGTAATTTTGAACTGGAATGGTAGTGCAATGTTGCAGAAGTTCCTGCCAAAGCTGATAGAGTATTCTACAGCTGATGGGGTAGAGATAATAGTTGCAGACAATAGCTCTACCGATAATTCACTTCAGGTAATGAAGGATAACTTTCCGGGTATCAGAACTATAGTGCTCGATAAGAACTATGGCTTTGCAGGTGGCTACAATAAAGCTCTGGCACAGGTTGAAGCAGAATATTATCTGTTGCTTAATTCAGATATAGAGGTAACCCAAGGCTGGCTTGACCCAATGTTGCAGTATATGGACAGCCATGCCCATGTGGCAGCATGTCAACCAAAGCTGATGGATTACAAAGATCCGGCAAAGTTTGAATATGCAGGCGGATCTGGCGGATTTATGGACCGCTGGGGTTATATGTATTGCCGTGGCAGAGTGTTCGATTCCATTGAAACAGATAATGGTCAGTATGATGATATAGTACCAGTTTTCTGGGCTACAGGGGCATCCCTGCTGGTAAGAAGTGCCGATTTCCGTGCAGTTGGCGGACTGGATGATGAATTCTTTGCCCATCAGGAGGAGATAGACCTTTGCTGGCGTCTGCGTAGCAGAGGACGTGGAATAGTGGTAGTTCCGCAAAGCAAAGTGTATCATGTAGGTGGAGCTACACTGAGCAGTTCCAATCCATATAAAACATTCCTGAATTTCCGCAATAATCTGCTGTTGCTCTATAAGAATCTGCCGGAAAAAGAGCTAAAAAAGGTGATGTTTGTACGTTTCTGGTTAGATATGGTAGCAGCTGCAATGTTCCTGCTGAAACTGAATACCGGCGATTTTAAAGCAGTACTGCGTGCCAGACGTGCTTTCCGCAGGATGAAACCCGGTTTTGCAGAAAAACGTGCCGAGAATATCTCCAAAATGGTTACGGATACCATCCCGGAAAGAAGCAGTTTCCTGCTTGTATGGCAATATAATGTACTTGGCAAGCGAACCTTTACAGCATTGCAAGGTCAGGAATGACGTACTAATCTGAACTCTTTGTCAATAATCTCCGGAAGCTCTTCCGGATAGTGAGTAACAATAATCATAGTCTTCTCCCTGTTGCTGCAGTATGTCCTGATGATATCCATCACCAGACTTCTGTTGCTGTCGTCCAGACCATGAAGCGGTTCGTCCAGAATTATCAGTGCCGGATTTTTAACAAAGGCACGCGCCAGCAGTACCATTCGCTGTTCGCCACTTGACAGATTAAAGAAATCCCTGTCTCTTAATTCATAAAGTCCGAATATCTTTAACCAGACCATACAACGGTCTCGCTCTTCGTCATGTATCTTTTTGTACAGACCAATGGTGTCGTGCAGTCCCGATGCAACAATATCTATCACAGGATAGTGTCTGGCGTAGGAGCGATGCATCTCAGGCGATACATATCCTATATGCTTCTTTATCTCCCAGATACTTTCTCCGGTTCCGCGTCTGTTGCCAAACAGTGAAATATTGCATGCATAAGACTGCGGATTATCGGCATAAACCATACTAAGCAGTGCCGATTTACCGGCTCCGTTTTCACCAAGCAGTGCCCATCGTTCTCCCTTCATGATGGTCCATTCCAGTTGATTGAAAATCTTTCTGTTACCATACTGAAGAGTGATGCCGTTACACTTTACAATTTCGTTTGAAGTGGTACCTGCTGATGGTTGTGAAAGCAGCAACTGTTTCAAATCTTCTGTAAGAACCTTCTCTTCAGGATTGCTACGGTACTCCTCTTTTGGAATAACAGGGTAGCAGGTAAGGTTATGGACAGGAATAACGTGAGTAATGAATTCAGGAATATCCTTCTCTCTGGAAACCACCAGTATAATCTGAATACCCCATCTGCTGACCAGATTCTCCAGTAGGTTGCACAGCATGGAGCGGGTTTGCGGATCGAGCCCGATAAACGGACTGTCAATGATAGTCAGTCTGGGCTTTCCTGCCAGCGCTTTGGCCAGCTGATATTTACGCATCTCTCCACTGGAAAGTGTCACCAGCTGTTTCTCCCAGATAAAACCCAGGTCAAAGAGTTTAAAGAGCGTCTCCTTCCATTCCGCATCTGCAATTCTAGGGAAGAGCTGCGATACAACAGGAGAATCGTCCATTTCGGTAGAGTTCCATCGTTGCTGATAGAAGTATGCAGGGTCGGCAGTACCATAACTGTCGCGGAATGTAATATAACGTATATCACTGCCTGTAATGCCACATCCGTACTCTACAAACTTATTGTCCATAAGCGGATATTGCCTGAGCAACGTGTTAACAAGCAGACTCTTACCGGAACCATTATTACCAACCACAGCAACCTGCCAGCCTCTTTTAATATCTACGCAGACTGGATTTGACAAACGGTTTTCCGGCGCACAGGCCACTCCGTTTTCTATCTTAATAACACTCTCTGAATTCATTTGACTGCAAAGATAGTGAAAGCGAGTGAATAAAGCTTGCTTTATTTAAAACGAGCGCATCCTATCTTCGCTTTTATTATGTCAAAGATAGTGAAAGCGAGTGAATAAAGCTTGCTTTATTTTCAACGAGCGCATCCTATCTTCGCTTTTATGCAAAGTTAATACTATTATGTTGAAAAATGTACTACCTTCGCAACCGTTATGGAACAGGCCCTATATCTTATTCCGAATTTGCTTGGCGATACACCTGTAGATCAGGTGTTACCACCATATAACAGGGAGATAATTCTCTCTATCAGCCATTTTATAGTAGAGGACGTACGTACTGCAAGACGTTTTTTAAAGCTTGTAGATAAGAGTATCGATATTGATAAGCTCACATTCTATACCCTTAACAAACATACCGAGAGTGGGGAAATAGCAGGTATGCTGGCACCACTTGAAAAGGGCGAACCGATGGGTGTGATATCAGAAGCAGGATGTCCGGCAGTGGCCGATCCGGGTGCCGATGTAGTTGCCATAGCTCAGCGTAAAGGGCTGAAGGTTGTTCCTCTGGTTGGACCGTCAAGCATCATTTTAGCAGTAATGGCATCGGGCTTTAACGGACAGAGCTTTGCATTTAACGGTTATCTGCCTATTGATGCCGATGAAAGGATAAAGGCACTTAAGCGTCTTGAACAGCGTGCATACAGTGAAGACCAGACCCAGATATTCATAGAGACCCCATACAGAAACGGCAAGATGCTGGCAGATATAATCAAGGCATGTCGTCCGCAGACACGTTTGTGTATAGCATCCGGTTTAACATGCAGCAATGAATATGCTGTAACCAAAACAGTAAAAGAGTGGAGAGACCGATTGCCCGACCTCTCCAAAACTCCATCTATCTTCCTTATCTATAAGTAGTTATTTTAATTCTCTGTCAAAGAATTCAACTATCTTGCCAAACAGATGCATTCTTGTGGATCTGCCCACCAGACTATGCTCTTTTCCCGGATAGACCTGCATATCGAACTGAATACCCTTTTCAATAAGTGCCTGCATATAGGCAGTAGTATTGCTGAAGAAAACATTGTCATCGTCCAGACCATGAACCAAAAGCAGACGACCATTCAGCTTGTCAATTCTCTCAATAGCCGATGAAGCCTTGTAGCCTTCACCATTCTCCTTAGGCATCTGCATAAAGCGTTCAGTGTAAGGAGCATCGTAGAAACGCCAGTCTGTTACAGGAGCAACAGCCACACCGGCTTTGAATACAGGTGTACCTTCACTCATGGACATAAGTGTGTTGTAACCACCATAGCTCCATCCCCAGATACCAATTCTGTCAGCATCAATAAAGGGCAGGGCAGAGAGATATTTTGCAGCCTCTACCTGATCTCTGCTCTCCATAACACCCAGTTGCAGATAGGTCTGTTTCTTGAAGTCAGCACCTCGCATGCCGGTTCCGCGACCATCCACAACAGCCACAGCATAACCCTTGTTCACCAGATAGGTTTCCAGTGTACCACCATTATAGAAACCGGTATTCCATGAGTTCATAACCTCATTTGAACCCGGACCACCATACTGATACAGAATAAGCGGACATTTGTTGCTTTCGTCTGCATTGCCAGGTTTTACCATCCATCCGTAAAGTTCAACACCCTCTGAAGTGGTAAAGCTGAAGAACTCCTTCTTAACAATATCATACTCTTTAACCAGCTCCTTAAGCTCTCCGTTCTCTTCAATAACTGAAATCTGTTTTCCCTTGTTATCATATACAGACAGTACAGGAGGAGTATTAAGGTCAGACCATGTATTTACAAAATAGCTGTTATTGCTGCTGAAGATAGCTGTATTGAAACCCTCTTCAGGTGTAAGACAGGTCTTCCTGCCCTTACTGTCTATCTTGTAAACATTTCTGTTGTAAGTATCCTGTTCATTGCTTTCATAATAGACAGTACCGCTCTTTGCATCATAACCATGGAAAGCTAAAACATCCCATTCACCCTTTGTTATCTGGCGCTCCAGTTTTCCGCGCAGATTATAAAGGTACAGATGGTTATAGCCATCCTTTTCGCTCTGCATAATGAACTTGTCGCCATAGAATTCAGTATCCATGTACGATGTAGTCTCTATGTAGCGGTCGTCTGTTTCGCGCAGAATAAGATTGCACAGAGTAGAACGTGGATTTGCAGCATAAACCTCCAGATTGTTCTGGCGTCTGTTCAGGGTGAAAACAAAAAGGTTGTTCTCTTCGTCAGCCACAAATTTAATACGTGGAATATATGTATTGCTGTCCAGTTCCAGTTCAATGTCGCGTGTAACAGAACTCTTTATATCGAAAGTGTGAACAGAAACCTTAGAGTAGGAAGCACCGGCTACAGGGTATTGAACCTGCTTCTCAGCAAGCAGTGACTGTTCGTTTGCATCTTCCATAACTGTCTGAAAGAAAGGCATATCGAACCTGTTTACTCCATTTTCGTTGAACTTGATGTAGGCCACCATCTTACTGTCGGCACTAAAGTCGAAAGCCGATGTAAATGAGAACTCCTCTTCATAAGCCCAGTCAGGAACACCATTGCTTATGCTGTTCTTTTTACCATCCTTTGTAATCTGCGATTCGGAATTGTTGAATAGCAGCTTAACAAGGAAAATATTACCCTCTCTTACAAAGCCAATAACATTGCCATCGGGCGAAAATTTTGGCTCCTGCTGCGGACCACCATTGGACAATGGCTCCAGCATATTGTTCTTAATGGTAAAAATGTAGTAATCTGCAGTACTTGAACGGCGGAAAATCTTGGTACTGTTGGTCTTTATAAGAATTCTGTCCTCTTTTGGTGACAGAATATAATCATCAAAACTCTTTATACCATTATTACCACGTACAGTAGCCAGATCAAGCACCACCTCTTCATAGTTCTTATCCTTGAATGAACGCATCAGAATCCTGCTGTAATCATCGTTTGCGGTCAGATAGTGAATACCATCGGCAGTAGGGGTAATGCTACCCATACCCTTAGCATTGAATGTGCCATCTACAATCTGCTTCAGTTCAATCTCCTTTGCATCAACATTCATTGTTGTAGGGATAAAAAGCGACAGTAGTCCAAGCATGCAACCAAATCTCTTCATATTTTTCATCTTTAAAATTTCAAAACTCCTTTACCCTCTCTAATAATCTCCTCTTCTCCGTCAATGCAATAGACAACGGTAGAGAATTCAAAACCTCCGGCACCGCCATCAATCACAATATCCACATCGTCGCCCCACTTTTCGTCAATCAGTTCAGGATTTGTCAGGTAACCAATATCGTCCATTTCGTCGTATGGAATGGTAGTTGACAGGATAGGGGCATCAAGCTGGCGGCTTATCTCACGAATAATATCATTGTCGGGAATCCTTATACCAACCTCTTTCCTGTTGCTGAATATCTTGGGCAGTCTGCTTCCGGCACGTAAAACAAATGTAAACGGGCCCGGCAGATTGCGTTTCATTGTCTTGAATGTATTGTTGTCAATCTGTACGTAGTGGCTGATGTTGCTTAAATCGTAACATATAACAGAGAATCTGTGTTTCTGTGGGTTGATACCCTTCAGCTTGCAGATACGTTCAATAGGGCGCTCTTTCAGAGCATGGCAGCCTATGGCGTATGCAGTATCAGTAGGGAAGATAATGATTCCACCACCATTCAGCACATCCAGAATCCTGTCCAGATCCCGCTGGTTGTTGTTTCTGTTATACAGTTTGATCAGCATCTATCTTATTGTTTATGTAGTTTATAATCTCTTCTGTATTATCAGGATGAAACCATCCAATCTCATTGTCGCGTTTAAACCAGGTCATCTGCTTGCGTGAATAGATTCTGCTGTTCTGCTTAATCTTCTCAATAGCAAAATCCAGTGTCCACTCCTTACCTTCAGGAGTAACGGCACCATCCATCCATGCAAACAACTCTTTATATCCAACGGTATTCAATGAGTTCAAAGCCTTGTGCGGGTAAACCCTTCTTGCCTCATCTATAAGACCGTTCTCTATCATTTTATCAACCCTTGCATCAATTCTTGCGTAGAGCTCCTCTCGATCTCTGGTCAGTCCAACCTTTATGATATTGAAAGGACGCTTCTTCTTTTCGCCCGAACGGAACGATGTATATGTCTTTCCGGTCATGTAACAAATCTCCAGAGCATGAATAACACGCTTTGGATTCTTTCTGTCCACTATAGCATAGTATTCAGGATCCAGAAGCCTCAGCTCCTGTACCAGATTCTCCAACCCCTCACTGTTGTATCTGGCAAGCAACTCATCCCTTACATCCTGAGTAACAGTAGGAATATCGTCAATACCCTTGCACAGGGCATCTATGTACATCATAGAGCCTCCAGATGCAATTACAACCCTGTGATTTTTGGCGAATAGGGTAGATATAACAGCTATAGCCTCTTCTTCGTATTTTGCAGCACTGTAATAATCAGTCAGTTTCAGGTTTCCGACAAAAAAATGTTCTGCCTGTGCAAGTTCTTTGGCTGTGGGTGCTGCAGTGCCTACAGGAATGTCAGCATACATCTGTCTGGAGTCGGCCGACACCACAGGCGAATTAAAAGTTTTGGCGAGGGTAAGACACAAATCGGTCTTTCCCACGCCGGTAGGTCCCAATATTATTACCAGATTATTCTCTGCCATAACAGGGATATGGATTTGTTTAATACAGATCGTCTAATGAATCCAGTGTAACATCGCCACCGCCATTACCCATATCAAAACCATCCAGGTCAAGATCGTCAGAATCAAAATCTTCGTCTCCGTAGAAATTTTCATCAATATCAAGCGATGTAGTAGTAGCTGTTATGGAATCAAAGTCGATAAGCTGTTTTGGAGCAATGCCACCTTTACCTGTACATACAGCACTGTCAATGTTCTTTCCGTAAACAATCTCCTTAAGCTCTATAAAGAAACAACGGTCAGTCAGAGGATCGAAAATATAGATAAGTCTCTGCTTTTCGTCTTCAACCAGTTCGCTAATTCTTGTGCTCTCCATTACCCAGCTGTCAACATCAGAACTTGTGTTCATCTCTTCGCGGGTAATCTCTTCGCGTTTTTCCCAGTTGTCCTCACAGATAAAGAATGAAGTCATCTGATCGTCAGGATAACCTACTGAATCAAGAATAGCCTTGTGGAAATCCAAAAATGATGCCTCTGAATCTATCTGAATCTCACGATAGAAATCATCAACTTCGTCTGAAACAAAAATAAATCTGTATATCATAGTTATATCTTTTTAGTCTCTGATAATTCCGCGTTCTGCACTCTCTACAAAATTAACAATGTACTGCACTTCAGGGAACTCCATCAGCGGAGTCTCCTTCAATGCTGCAATTGCCATGGAAACATTCATTCCGCTCTGGTAAATAGTGCGGTATGCATTGTGAATAGCATCAATCAAATCCTTTGAATAACCCTCTCTGCGCAGTCTGATAAGGTTGATACCCATATAAGCCACAGGATTTCTGCCGCACATAATATATGGAGGAATATCCTTTGTAATACCAGAACCACCCTGAATCATCACATAGCCACCTATATGGCAGAACTGATGCACAAGAACACATGCACTCAGAGTAGCATGATCATCAACCACAACTTCGCCTGCCAGCTTTGTACTGTTTCCAAAGATACAGTTGTTACCAACAATACAGTCGTGTGCAACGTGCATATTCTCCATAAGCAGGTTGTTGTTTCCAACCACAGTCTTGCCTCTTGAAGCAGTACCACGGTTAATGGTAACATTTTCGCGAATCTTGTTGTTGTTGCCAATCTCGGCAGTAGTCTCTTCGCCAACAAACTTAAGGTCCTGTGGAATACCGCCAATCACAGCACCATTGTGTATAGTATTGCCATCTCCAATGCGTGAACCATACATAATACTTACATGAGGCATAATTATGTTGTTGTCACCTATAACAACATTCTTGTCTATGAAGGCAAAAGGACCAATTTCTACATTCTCTCCAATCTGTGCAGATGGATCTATATATGCTAACGGACTAATCATTATTGTTCATTTTTTATAAGTTGTACCATAAATTCAGCTTCTGCAACCAGTTTATCGGCAACAAAGCTATATCCCTTGATTGATAACATGTTATGACGCATAGGAGCAACCCTTACAGCACGCATCAGCAGAGTATCGCCCGGTACCACCGAATGGCGGAACTTTGCATTGTCAATCTTGACAAAAAGCGGAGTGTACTGGGTTGGGTCATTGGTATATTGCAAAGCCAGTGTTCCACCAAGCTGAGCCATAGCCTCAATAATGAGTACACCCGGCATAACAGGCTGTGAAGGGAAGTGTCCCTGGAAGAAAGGCTCATTGCTTGTAACATTCTTAACACCCTCTGCATACAGATCGGTCAGAGTGATAACCTTATCCAGCAGCAGGAACGGGAAACGGTGGGGCAGAGCCTCCATAATCTGTTCCACATTCATTACAGGAGTTGCACTTGGGTTATATGCAGGAGACTGAGCATCATTCAGTTTAATGTTCTTGCGGATAGCGCGGGCAAACTTGTTGTTGATAGTATGGCCCGGACGTGTAGCAATGATTCTGCCCTTGATAGGTTTGCCAATCAAAGCCAGGTCGCCTATAATATCCAGCAGCTTGTGGCGTGCAGGCTCGTTAGGCCAGGTAAGTGGCTTGTGCATAATGTAACCCAGTTTCTTGGCATCCATCTTTGGCACACCCATCACCTCTGCAAGCTTGTCATATCTCTCCTGAGACATCTCACGTTCGTAAATAACAATAGCATTATCCAGATCGCCACCCTTAATAAGACCAACACCCAGCAGAGGCTCAAGCTCTCTTACAAAGACAAATGTACGGCTGCTTGCTATTTCTGCAGGGAAATCATTCATATCGTCCAGTGAAGCATACTGGTTGTACAGCACCTCTGAATCGAACGATATAAGCACATTAACGCTGAACTCTTCGTCAGGAAGCATTATGATGGAAGAACCTGTAGTCTCATCCTTAATCTCAATCTTGTTCTTGACAACATAGAAATCCTTCAGGGCATCAAGTTCCTTTATTCCTACCTTCTTGATGTTCTCCACATAGTGTATGGCACTACCGTCCAGAATAGGGAATTCAGGTCCGTTCACCTCTATGTGACAGTTGTCAATACCAGCTGCATAAAGTGCTGCTAATCCGTGTTCTACGGTGCTAACCTTAGCGTTACCCTTGAACAGTACGGTACCTCTCTGTGTTTCGCGCACATTCTCTGCAACAGCATCAATAACCGGCTGGCTCTCCAAATCCACACGCTGAATCTTGTAACCGTAATCGGCAGGTGCAGGTTTAAAGGTAACAGTCAGTTCCAATCCTGTATGAAGGCCTTTTCCACTAAGTGAAAAACTGTCCTTCAATGTCTTTTGTTTATACATCATTTTGTCTCTTCAATTTTCTTCTTAAGATTATCCAATTCTCTCTGGAGCACTCCCAGCTGAGAATACATCTCAGGCAGTTTCTTATAGAGCACAGCAGAACGGGCAAACTTTCTGTGGTCTATGGCAGGATAGCCCATAAGAGTCTGGTCGCCCTTTTCAGGTCCCGGTATTCCGGACTGGGCACCAACATTCAGACGATCGCCCAGCTTGATATGGCCTGCAATACCGCACTGGCCGCCAAACATACTCCAGCTGCCCACCTTTGCCGAACCGGCAACACCACACTGAGCAGACATCACAGTATCATTGCCTATCTCAACATTGTGTCCAATCTGAACCATGTTATCCAGCTTAACACCATGGTGAATAAGTGTACGTCCCATAGTGGCACGGTCTATACATGCGTTTGCACCAATCTCAACATCGTCTTCAAGTTCTACAATACCAATCTGCGGAATCTTGGAGTAACCGCCTTCGGCAGGAGCAAATCCAAAACCATCGGCACCAATCACGCTGCCGGCATGAAGAATACATCTGTTTCCAACAATACAATCCTGATAAATGGTTGCGTTAGGATATATAATAGTATCAGTTCCCACTTTCACGCCATCACCTATAGTGGCATGCGGATGTATCTGGGTATTGTCGCCAATCACAGCACCATCGCCAACGTATGCAAACGGACCAATATAGACATTGTTTCCAACTTTGGCACTCTCTGAAATATATGCCAGAGGGCTGATACCAAACTTCTTTGGCTTCATAGATTCGTACAGCTGCAGCAACTGTGCTATAGCCTGATACGCATTCGGAACCTTAACAAGTGTGGCATCAATCTGTTTTTCAGGAACGAAATCGCTGTTTACAAGCACAATACTTGACTGTGTTTCGTACAAATATGGTGCGTACTTTGGGTTTGACAGGAAAGATAAGGCACCTGTTGTACCCTCTTCAATCTTTGCAAAAGTCCACACTTTCGCTTCAGGGTTTCCTACAACTTCGCCACCTAAAAATTCGGCTATCTGTTTTGCTGAAAATTCCATATCTGCAAATATAATCAATTTGACCTTAAATCAAAGAAAGGCAGCCATCTGTTTTTGAACCTTTTCGGCCTCCTGGCCGGCAACCTTTGCAAAGTTTTCACTCTTGTCGGCATAGATAATGGCACGACTGCTGTTCACTATCAGACCGCAGTGGTCATTCATACCATACTTGCAGACCTCCTCCAGAGAACCACCCTGGGCACCAACACCAGGAACCAGCAGGAAGCTGTCCGGAATAATCTGGCGAATCTCAGCAAGCATATCGGCTCTTGTAGCACCAACCACATACATCATGCTGTCAGCACCGGCCCATTCAGATGAACGCTTCAGAACCTTCTTGAAGAGTGGGGTACCGTCAGTATCGGTAGTGTACTGGAAATCTTCCGCACCCGGATTGCTTGTCAGTGCCAGCAGAATAACCCACTTGCCCTCATAACCCAGGAAAGGAGTAACACTGTCCTTGCCCATATATGGAGCAACAGTAACAGAATCCACATCCATTTCGTTAAAGAAAGAATCGGCATACATGGCAGCAGTATTACCTATATCGCCACGCTTGGCATCGGCAATTATAAACTGATCAGGATAATTGCTGCGAATATACTCAATAGTCTTGTACAGAGACTGCATACCCTTCAGACCGCCACTCTCGTAGAATGCCAGATTAGGCTTGTATGCAATGCAATAATCTGCAGTAGCATCAATAATAGCCTTGTTGAATTCAAAGATTGGATCTTCCAGTTCCAGCAGATGTGCAGGAATCTTCCTGATATCCGTATCCAGACCAACACAAAGGAATGATTGCTTTCTCCTGATATTTTCAAATAATTCTTCTCTAGTCATATCTGTATCTTTTTTTAGTTATACTCCGTTTATAGTTCTGCATCCTTCATACGCTCTGCATTCTCGGCAACAGTCAGCTGATCAATGCAGTCCTGAATATCGCCATCCATAAAAGCAGGCAGATTGTAGATGGTATAGTTAATACGATGATCGGTAATACGTCCCTGAGGATAGTTGTAGGTTCTGATCTTTGCCGATCTGTCGCCTGTAGAGACCATAGTCTTGCGTCTTGCAG
>JAEIGA010010779.1_pt1 | contig 13871 bp, 12 predicted proteins | sample 9270691 | NCBI WGS metagenome assembly JAEIGA01 (sample SAMN17057246, study PRJNA624740) | gut metagenome | biome: biome; isolation source: fecal sample | host: Bos grunniens | place: China: Xizang | collected 2019 | reverse complement strand
CAGAGGGTGATCTCGTTCACAAGCCTGTTGGTAAGGAGAATTTCCACCTCCACCAGCCAATCGCTGACCACACAACTGGTATCAGCCTCGTGTTGGAGGCGTTGACCGACAAGGAGCACGGCGTTATCGCTTCGCTCGACGAGGTGAAGGCGGTTGGTCATCGTGTAGCGCACGGTGGTGAGTACTTTGCTGACAGTGCAGTTGTTACCGAGGAGGTGAAGGAGAAGATTCGTTCGTTGTTCGCAATCGCTCCATTGCACAACCCTGCAAACTTGGAGGGTATCCTCTCAATCGAGAAGGTGTTGCCATCGGTGCCTCAGGTTGCAGTATTCGACACATCGTTCCACCAGTCAATCCCTGCACGCAACTACTTGTATGCACTCCCTTACGAGTACTACGAGAAGTATCGTGTTCGTCGTTATGGCTTCCACGGCACAAGCCACAAGTTCGTAGCAAAGCGTGGTGCTGAGTTCTGCGGTCTCGACTTGGAGAACTCAAAGATTGTAACTTGCCACGTTGGTAACGGTGGTTCGGTAACTGCGGTTTTGAATGGTAAGTCGTACTGCACTTCGATGGGCTTCTCACCAGTAGATGGCTTGATGATGGGAACTCGTTGCGGTGATGTTGATCCAAGCGCAGTGCTCTATATCGCAGAGCACGAGGGTATGAACTTTGCTGAGATTAACACAATGATTAACAAGAAGTCGGGTGTAGAGGCTGTGTCGGGCGTATCGAGCGATATGCGTGATATTGACGATGCTTACGATGCTGGCAACGAGCGTGCAATCCTCGCTCGTGATATGTACTACGACCGTGTAAAGCAGTATGTAGGCAAGTATGCGGCTTTGATGGGAGGTATCGATATGCTCATCTTCACCGGTGGTGTAGGCGAGAACTCGCAGGACTTGCGTCGTTGGGTATCGCACAATATGGAGTTCTTGGGTATCGAGATTAATGACGAGATTAACGACAAGACTCGTGGCGTTGATACTATCCTTTCGACCGAGAATTCAAAGGTTAAGGTTGCTGTAATCGCAACTAACGAGGAGTTGGTGATCGCACAGGATACTTATAGACTAATCAACGCTTAGTTAATGCAGAATGCAAAATTCAAAATGCATAATTAAATAAAATTATGAAACATTTATCAGAGATAGTAGATGCTGCGTTGGCGAAGGGTAGAAAGCGCCTTGCAGTAGCATACGGTCAGGATTCGCACACTATTGAGGCGGTCTATGATGCATATAAAGATGGTTTGGTTGATGCAACACTCTTTGGCGACAAGGAGGTTATCGAGGCGACTTGTGCCGAGTTGGGTATCGACCCATCAATCTTCACTATTGTTGACGAGAAGAGCGATGTGAAGTGCGTAGAGTTGGCAGTTAAGGCTGTTGTTGCGGGTGATTGTCAGGTCTTGATGAAGGGTATGGTTTCGACCGACAAGTATATGCGTGGCATCTTGAACAAAGAGGCTGGTTTGTTCCCTCCAAAGGGTATTTTGAGCCATGTGTCGGTGTTCGAGTGGGCAGGTTATCACAAGTTGCTCCTTGCATCGGATATCGCAGTGTTGCCACAGCCTGACTTTAAGCAGAAGTTGGCTTTGGTGAAGTACTTGTCGCAGATTGCAAAACTCATAGGCGTAGATTGCCCGAAGATTGCTTGCATTGCCGCTATGGAGTTGGTTAATGCGAATATGCCGGCTATGGCCGAGGGTGCAATCATCTCGAAGATGGCTGATCGTGGTCAGTTGGGCAATGTGATTGTTGATGGTCCATTGTCGTTGGATGTTGCTCTCTACAAGGAGGTTGCAGAGCACAAGAAGGTTAAGGGCTCGGCAGTTGCGGGCGATGCTGATGCGTTGTTGTTCCCTAACTTGGAGTCGGGAAATGTATTCTTCAAGAGCGTATCGCACATTGGTAATGGCGAGTTGGCTGCAATGGTTGTTGGTACAAACAAGCCTTGTGTATTGACCTCTCGTGGCGATTCGGCATTGTCGAAGAAGTACTCGATTGCGTTGGCTTGCTTGGCAGCAAAATAGTCCAATATCGACAAAATTTGGTAATTTCTGCGTTACGCTTGCACTCGAAATACTCACATACGCCCAAGTATGCTGCGTTTTCTCGTGCTGCGCAAGCCTTGAAATTTCTCAAATTTAGTCAATATGAAGTTGAATGGAAAAGCTAATCGCTTAATAAAGTGAAACTTTTAATCCTAAATGGTCCTAACCTCAATTTGCAGGGTAGGCGTGATAAGTCGGTATATGGAGCGGAGTCATTCGAGGAGTTTATTCCTCGACTCCGCACCTTGTATCCTTCGCATACTATCGACTACGCTCAATCGAATATAGAGGGCGAGTTGATAGATGCACTTCATAAGTCAGAGGGCGTTTACGATGGCGTTCTCTTCAATGCAGGCGGTTACACACATACCTCGGTGGCGTTGCGTGATGCTATTGCTGCGGTATCGGTGCTTGTTATTGAGATTCATATCTCGAATGTGGCGGCTCGTGAGGAGTTTCGTCATACATCTCTTATCGGTGCGACCTGCATCGGTACTATCGCTGGCTTTGGTTTGGACTCCTATCGTTTGGGTGTCGAGGCGATGATAAATAGAAAATAGTACCCCTAATTGTCAATTATATGGGTGATAAACTCATAAATAGAGTGGCAACAGGTGTTGCGTGGAGCACAGCCGAGAAGGTGTGCTCTATGCTTTTGCAGATGGTTGTAAGCATTGTTGTTGCTCGATTGCTTGTGCCGGAGGATTTCGGTGTAATGGCTATATTGACATTCTTTACTGCGGTGGCATTGGTGGTTGTCGATAGCGGTTTCTCGCAAACTTTACTTCGCAAGGAGATGCCTACAAACGACGACTACAAGTCGGTTTTCGCCTTTAATCTGGTGGTGTCATTGGTACTGTATCTGCTTTTTGTAGTGTTATCTCCTCTGTTGGCGAACTATTACGATTTGGAGGTAATCAAAAAGATAGCGCCAGTGTTATTTTTACTCCTGCCAATAAATGCGCTTGGAATAATCCAAAATACCAAACTATCACGAGAGTTTCGCTTTGGTGTATTATCACGCATAAACTTCGCAGCATCGTTTATTGCTGGTGCAGTTGCCATTGTGGTGGCTGTGTGCGGTGGAGGAGTGTGGGCGTTGGTAGCGCAACGCCTGACTATGATGGCTACAAAGACTCTCTTGTTGTGGTGGCGTGGCGATTGGCGAGGTGAGGGTAGATTTGATAGTGTTGCCTGGCGTGAGATGGCGCCATTCTCGTTTCGACTGATGTCCACCGATATTGTTTCGGCTCTCTATAACAATGTGTCGCAACTATTTATCGGAAAGGTATACTCTACAAATACGCTCGGTTTCTTCAATCAGGCGCAGAAGGTTAAGGATTTAACCGTGCAGTCGGCAGTCTTGTCGGTGCAGACTGTTACATATCCTGCTTTGGCAAAAATTAAGGATGATACCGATAAATTTGCAGAGAGTTTCCGCAAGGTGCTCTTGATAAATATCTTTGTTATGGCGCCAGTGTCGGTTGGCTTGTCGGCTGTGGCAGAGCCTCTGTTTCGGGTACTCCTCGGCGATAAATGGCTTGCAACAGTGCCATATTTCGAGGTTATAGCGTTGTCGGGACTATTTTATCCGTTGGCTATGGTGGCTTACAATGTGCTGAAAGTGCATAGTAATGGTGCTATAATTTTCCGTTTGGAACTAATCAAAAAGGGCATTATGACTGCTGTCTTGGCACTTACAATTCCTCATTCGACAATGGCGATAGCGTGGGGTTTGGTTGTAATGACATTAGTTGAATTTATTGTAAACTTTGCTGCTACAAGACGATATACAACTCTTTCGTGGTGGCAGATGATGCGCACGCTTCTTCCATCGTTACTGCTCGCTGCTGTGATGTATGGTACAGTATGGACAGTAGGGTATTATGCCACGGGAGTTGCCCCTATATTGTTGCTACTTATGCAGATAGTGGTGGGAGTCTTAACCTATGCGTTAGGGGCATATATATTTCGTATGGAGGCATTTAGGGAGTTTGTAAATTTGATTAAAAGCGTTTTGAAGCGATGAGAATGTATGGTGAGTTTGACTTTATAGAGTCAATACGAGATATGTTTGCTCGTATGCCTAAGAATGGCTTTGAGGGTATAGGCGATGATTGTGCAGTGTTGCCGATTGGCGACGAGGCGTTGGTTTTTACTTCGGATATGCTCAACGAGGGCGTACACTTCTTGACCGATAAGAGTACAGCCTATCAAATTGGCTATAAGTCGTTGATGGTAAATATAAGCGATGTGGCGGCTATGGGAGCAAAGCCTGTGGCGACATTGCTCTCGTTGGCATTGCCGCAGGAGCGCTTTGGTGAGTGGTCTGCCGACTTTATGAAGGGCTACCACGCCGCATCAAAAAAGTATGGCGTTAAATTGGTCGGTGGTGATACAACAAAGTCCGAGTCGGGTGTTTATGTGAGTGTTACGGCTATTGGTCGTGCGCCTATGGCTAACATTAAACGCCGTAGTGGTGCAAAGTCGGGTGATGTGATTATGGTTACGGGCGAGTTGGGCGCATCGGCTGTCGGTCTACGAGATGTACTGGAAGGAAAACTAACTACTCGCAATGCAAAAATCCATCTTCAACCCCAAGCGCATGTGCTTGAAGGCGAGTGGCTTGGTAGGCAGGAGTGCGTTCACGCAATGTGTGATGTATCGGATGGCGTAGCGTCAGATTTACAACATATACTTGATGAGTCGAAGAAAAGTGCCGTTATATCATCATTGCCGGGAGCAAAAGGTACAACTTGGGATGATGCCTTTGGTGGTGGCGAGGATTATAAACTACTTCTGACGGTAGATAAGCGATACGCCGATGATTTGGCTCGACGCTTTGAGGCAGAGTTCGGCAGACCTATATATATAATAGGTAGGGTGGTAAAGCCAAACTACGATGTTTACCATATTGGCATTGAGCAGGAGGATGGCAAAGTTATGTACAGTTCGGCTGGTTGGGGTGGATATACCCATTTTTAGGCGACTATTCAACGATAAATATATCTTCGCCTTTACGCTTCATTAGAAACTTTTCTCGGGCATATCGCTCCAAGAATTCATCGTTTTTCAGATTCTCGATAAGCAGACTATCTCGGCGGATACTCTCTTGATAGAGAGCCTTCTCCTTGTTGAGTTCTCTGATTTCGATGGAGGTTATTATCAAAGAGATAAGTGGTCGGCCGATAATAAATAGACCAAAACAGATTATAACAAGAAAGGATATGCGCCACGCATACTCCTTACCCTTGCTAATGCCCTTCTCTACCTGCTTGCCAATTTTTTTACCGAACTTCATCACCTATTGCATTAAGGTATTCGCATATATTTATGACTCTGTATAGATATGCTCCATTGCGGATTACGCTTGGCATACTCTACAAGTGTCGGCATAATCTTCTCTGCTACACTCCACTCTGGCTGTAAAAAGAGCAGACACTCATCGCTAACCTTTGCGGCGCACTCCTCCGCCCATTGCAAATCCTCCTCGCTCTGGATAATAACTTTCAACTCATCGGCACGCCCATAAGCCTCTGCCAGAGGTGCAGATTTGCGCTTTGGAGATAGGCATACCCAGTCGAACTCACCTGAGAATGGGTGTGAGCCCGAAGTTTCGAGAAATATCGCCAAGCCTTGCTCTTTGAGTGCTTGGGTTAGATGGCCGAGAGGGTAGAGTAGAGGCTCACCTCCCGTAATGACGATAGATTGCGCAGCACACTCTACGGCACGCTCAACAATCTCTTCGATGGCGGTTGGAGGGTACATACGAGGATTCCAGGTGTACTTGGCATCGCACCACGCACAACCTACATCGCAACCACCTAAGCGTATGAAGTAGGCAGGCTTTCCTGTGTGAAAGCCCTCGCCTTGAATGGTGTAGAAATCCTCTACGAGTGGCAACTTGCGGCCACCCTCCAATACCTCGTTATTAGTCATTTGCTAAAACATATATATCTTTGAGGTTGCGACCTAACTGGTCGTAATCGAGTCCGTAACCAACGATAAACTCGTTGCCAATCTCCATTGCACAATACTTGATTGGCAATTCGTAGAGGTACTTCTCTGGTTTGAAGAAGAGCGTACAAATCTCTATCGATTTAGGATTGAGCGATTTGATGTAGTTTATCATATGGTTTATGCTGTGTCCTGTCTCAACAATATCCTCCACAATAATAATATCACGCCCCTCAATATCGAAGTCTATACCCATCTTCTGCTTGATAGTACCTGTTGATTGAGTGCCCTCGTACGATGAAATCTGCACGAAAGTAACTTCGTTGTTAAATGTTGTCTTGCGCACAAGGTCTGCAAGGAACATATACGAGCCATTCAAAACACCTACAAAGATTGGTGCTTTATCGGTTGATGCGTAATCTTTATTCAACTGCTCGGCAACCTTTGCCACAGCCTTGTCAATCTCTTCGGCAGGTATCATTACCTCGAAGGTCTTGTCATTAAGGGTTACTCTTTGTTTCATCTTATTTTGAGTTTTTTATTATTGCAAAGATAACGATTCTAATCAATATATAGGTATACGATTGTGCTTATTTTTCTATCTGACGATAAATATCTCTCAATCTATCCGCCATAAAGTACTGTAATACAAGTCGGAATATAATGTAGAGTAGGAATGCCAACCACAACGCATCATTGCCAATGAGAGGTAGTAGGGCATAGTAGACGGCAAAAAATATGATTGTTGCCCACACCATCGAGTTGCGCATCGCTCTGGTGAGCGTTGCTCCCGCATATACGCCATCGAGCATAAACGGCATAGCAGCGAATAACGGAATAACAACAATCCAGCCGATATACTCTCTCGCTGTTGCTAATACGGTTGCCAACTCCTGCTCGGAACTATTGCCGAGGAAGAACGAGAAGAGCCACTCCCAACCTGCGAGATAGGCGGTAATAGCAATGGCCGCTGTGGCAAAAGTCCATACTACGCAGTAGCGCAGACACTTTTTGAGTGAAGACAAATCTTTTGCTCCGATAAATCTGCCAGTCATAGCCTCGGCAGCGTAGGCGAAGCCATCATTCATATAGGAGAAGAGCATCAGCAACTGCATCAGTGTGGTATTTACCGCCAAAATTGCAGCGTCGCCCATTCTTGCCGAAGCGGCGGTGAAGAAGGTGTAAACACCCACATTGCAGAATGTTCGTACGATAATGTCGCCATTGACCTTGAAAAATCGCTTCATCGAGCCAAAGTCCAAAACCTTACGCAGCACAATCTTACGCATCGTCTTACGGAAGAAAATCACAATCAGAATAGTTGCCAGCACAAGACCTATCCATTGCGATACAACCGAGGCGTAGGCAATGCCCACAATGCCCATATCGAACGAATAGACAAACCACCAACCAAAGAGAATGTGGAGAGAGTTGACAGTGATAGATACTGCCATCGGAATAACTCCGTTCTGCATACCTACAAACCAACCGTAAAGACCGAATAGGAGAATACCCGCAGGAACAGCCCAGATGCGTGCAAAGAAGTATTCGGCAACCACCTCATCGCCACCCATAAGCCATAACGACAACTCGCCGAGAGGACGTTGGAATATAAGTACCAATGCGCTCATTGCCAACGAAATTACTACTGCACGAGCCAACATTGCGGTGGTTTCGTGGAAGTCGCCTGCGCCGTATGCCTGTGCGGTCAAACCGCTTGTACCCATACGGATAAACGAGCAGTTCCAATAGATGAAGTTGAAGATTGAAACACCGAGTGCCAATGCTCCGATAATCTCTGCCGAGCCACTCCAAGTGCCGACAATACCTGTCGAAACCAACCCCATAAGGGGTACGGTTATGTTCGATATGATATTCGGTATCGCTATTCGGAATATCTCTTTGTTCATCTTGTACAATGTAGGAGAGTGGACTATTTGGTCAATTTGTTGTAGATTTCGATGCAAACCCACGCATCTGTCGCAGCATACATCTGCTGTTGTGGTGTAAGTTTGTTTGCAGCCCAGTTGCTCAATCGTTGAGCCTTCGACACCTTCTTGCCGAGTACAATACCCGAAATTTTACGCAGGCTCTTATCCTCGATACCATACTTGCCGACCTCGCTCTGCAAATCTATAAAACCATTGGCGGTAAAGTGTCGGAGTTTGTTCAGAGCAGCAATATCGTTGCGGACATCGGCTCCAACCTTCTTGATGTCGTTGCTCGCCAAAATCGCTATAATCTCACGAGTGAGTGGTAATTTGTTTAGGCGGATAAGAAAGCAAACCGTTTCGGTCGACAACTGCAATAGCGAAACCTTGTGGCTCACGCCAGCCTGAAACGAAGGTCTGGTTTCGGTGTCAAAGCCGATAATTGCCTCCTTCGAGAGCGTTTGGCACGCCTTGGCAAGCGCATCGGGGGTTTCAATGACCTCGATGCGCCCGTCAAAGTGTACTGCTTCCAATGCAGCAACATCATCGTTTGATATGCTTGCCACAAACGCCATCTCTCTTATTATCTTCTGTTTTGCTGCGCCTCAGCCTGCTTCATCAACTCCTCGTAACGCTGCTGGAAACGGGATTTCTTGCCCTTGGTGTTCTTTGTACGAGCATTCATCTTCGCACGAATAACATCATCATTTAGGGTGAAGCGGATAATAGTGGTCTGAATGATAGTGATAAGGTTCGAGAGGAGGTAGTAGTAGCAAAGACCACTCGCATAGTCGTTGAACCAGAACAACATCATCGCAGGCATCATATAGACAGTCATAAACTTCATTCCAGCCATCTGCGGTTGAGCCGAGCCCTGCTGCTTGTAGTTGATGTACGAGTAGATGAACATCACTATGGTCATCAACAAGCAGAACAACGAAACATGGTCGCCATAGAATGGAATGTTGAATGGCAAGTCGAGAATGCTATCGTATGACGAGAGGTCATCGCTCCACAAGAACGACTTACCACGCAACTCGATACTTGCAGGGAAGAAGCGGAACATCGCAATCAAGATAGGCATCTGGATCAACATAGGCAAACAACCACCCATAGGGCTGATTCCTGCCTTGTTGTAGAGAGCCATCATCTCCTGCTGCTTCTTCATCGCATCCTCCTGACGAGGATATTTTGCATTCAAAGCATCAATCTCAGGTTTAATTACTCGCATCTTTGCAGTCGAGAGGTAACTCTTGTAGGTAAGAGGGAAGATTACCAACTTTACAAGCAAAGTGAGGATGAAAATTATCAAACCGAACGATGCAATATACTTCTGCAAGAAGTCGAATACCGGGATAACAACCCAACGGCTTACAAATGTAGAGAATATCCAACCGAGAGGAATGATTCGCTCCATTTCGAGCGACTTACCACTCTTGTCGGTCAATTTCTGCAATGTCGAGAATTTGTTAGGGCCGAGGTAGAACGAGAAGTCGTAAGCGGTAGTCTGTGGATTGTAATCAACTGATGACTCCATCTCGAAATCCTTTACATATCCCGACTTTGGCTCTGCGGTGCTGTATGCAACCTGTGGCTGACGGAGATTTACCGAGCGACCAATGAGTGCAGTCGAGAAGAACTGCTGCTTGAATGATACCCAATCTACCGAAGCGCCAATATCGTCAGACTTGCTCGCCTCCGAGATACCCAAATCCTCTACATCGCCTTCACCAGGGAAGTGATATACGAGAGTAGTGTACATATTCTCATTCTTGAAACTACGCTCGTTCTGATAGGTGCGATTGCGCCACTCTACCGAGATGCTCTTTTGGTTTGCCATAAGTGGTGCAATGTCATTCAACTGCACCTCAAAGTCTACCAAGTAATCACGCTCCGGCTTTTGCTCATTGTAGATTGTGTAGATATGCTCAATAGAGCCCTTGCCAACTGGCAAACGCATTGTTACAACCTGCTTGTCGCCGAGGTTCTGTATTGGCAACAACTCGAAGTTGCGGTATGCGGTCGAAAGTTCTACATTGCGCATATCCTCCTTCAAGTAGTACGACATATTAAAATATGCCGACTCTGGTGCAAAGAGGTGTACCAACTCGTTGCGCTCCTCTTTTGGTGCATACTTGGTGTAATCCTTCAATGTAACATCGATAATCTGCGCTCCGAGTGTCGAGAAACGCACCTGCATAACATCGTTCTCAATAACAACCTCCTCAACCTTCTCGGCATCGCTCACCAATTTGGTTGTAGTAGTCTGCTTGCTCTTTGGCGTCGTTGCTACGGCCTGCTGCTCGGCAGGAGTGTCGAGAGCCTTTGATGCTTGCTCGGCAAGTTGCTCAATTTGAGCCGCAGTTTGTGCCTCCTGCTGTTTTTGTGCTTGGTGGTTCGCATAGAACATATAACCCACGAACACCAAAGTCATAAGGACAAAGCCTATAATCGTACTCTTGTTCTCTTTCATCGTTAAAAATGTAAAATGTAGAAATTAAATTATTTGTTTTTACTCTTGTGCATCAATCAATTTTACTCGCTCAATGGCATCTGCCATATCACGCTTTGCTCGTTCAATCTTCTCTTTAACGGTTGCAATCATCGCCTCCGCACCCTTCGATTTGGCGAAGAAGCCGATGTTGTTCTCCAAAGTTAAAATCTCTTGTTCGAGTTGCTTTACACGGTTGTACAACTTCTCTCGCTCGTTGCGGAGTCCCTTACCTCCTGCATCACGCATAGACGAAACCTTATTCTTGAACTTATTCATCTGTTGCGCTCTATCAGCGCCACGAACTACGGCAAACATCTTGTCAAGAGCCTCCTTGTACTGCTTTTGCAATGACTCCTTATGACGAATAGGTACAAATCCAATCTCGCTCCAACGACGCTGGAACTCCTTAATCTCGTCAAATGACTTGATTTCAGCCTTTGCCATCTCTTCCAAGAGGGCTTGTTTCGCTGTGAGGTTTGCGGCGTGCTCGTTATCTACGGTAGAGAAGTGTTGCGACTTGCGCTCGAAGAACTTGTCGCAAGCGGCACGGAAACGCTTCCAAACAGCATCTGCATATTTGCGTGCTACTGTGCCTGACTGCTTCCACTCGGCCTGCAATGCCAACAACTCCTCGGTTGCCTTTGCCCAATCCTCACGCTCGGCAATAGCCTCGGCACGCTCACAAAGAGCATTCTTCACCTCCAAGTTCTTGCTCATATCATCCTTTGCCTCGGTGTAGAAGGTGTGCTTTACCTCAAAGAACTTGTTACAAGCAGCACGGAAACGGTCGTAAACCTTGTTGTTATCCCTCTTTGGAGCAAAACCAATGGTGCGCCACTCTGCCTGAATAGCCTGAATGCGCTCGCTTGCTTTGTTCCAAGCCTTATGCGAGGTAGGGGCATCGCTTACCATCTTCTCCACCTCCTCACAAAGTGCCGATTTGAGTTCGAAATTCTTTACCTGCTCGGCTTTGATAGCCTCGAAGTGCTCCTGATGACGGCGGTTAATTACGGTCGAAGCGCTCTTGAAACGCTCCCACAAAGACTCTTTGTGCTCCAATGCTACCGGGCCAATCTCACGCCACTCCTCGTGCAACTTTTGTAACTTATGGAATGCCTCGACGATAGATGTAGCCTCGCTCAAAGCCTCGGCTTGCTCGCAGAGTGTAGTTTTTGCCTCCAAATTACGCTTCCAGTCGAGATCACGCAACTCCTTGTTAATCTTCACATAGTCGTAGAAATTCTCGATGTGGAGGTTGTAAGTTTCGTACAAGTCGCTAACCTTTGCTTGTGGAACTTGACCTATACTGCGCCAACGAGCCTGCAAGTCGTGGAACTTGGCGAAGGTGGTGTTGAGAGCCTCCTCCGAGTCAATCAACGCCTTTAACTCCTCGATAACGGCTAACTTCGCATTATAGTTTGCCTCCTTTTCCTTGTCGGATAGGGCAGTAGCCTCATCACGCTTGGTGCGGTAGATGTTATATAACTCTTTGAAGCGAACTTCCGCCTCGTCTGTCTGTGGCTTATACTCTGCATCTGCGCCATTCTCCTCGAAGAATGTCTTGCGACGAGCCTCCATATCGGCACGATGTATTTTATAGAATGCCACCTTCAACGCCTCGATCTCATTGCGCCACTCCGCAGAAGGTTCATCTTCAACCTTCTCGGCAAGTTGTGCGAGAATAGCCTCCTTGTCGGTTGGTGTAGACTCGGTTGCAGAGAGTGCATCCTCGTGATTTGTTTGCTCAAATTCTGTCGTAACATTCTGCTCCTCTACGGGAACTTCGATAGTAGTCTTGGTAGCCATAATATGCTTCTGTTTAGTTTTACACTTTATACCTTATATGGTATAACCCGACAAAGATACAAATTAAAACGGAAAACTGAAAGCCTAAAACTGAAAACTTTTAACATAAAATCTCTATATTTGCGCTATGAAACGACAAAATGGACTTTTTGGAGGAGAAAAATTGATTATGTGGCTTGCACTTGTGCCTATTGCGGTGCTTGTGGCAATGCTTGCGCTCGTTATAAAGGTATTTGGCTCTGATGCTATTGAGGGTGGTAGTCAGATTGCTCTTTTGGTTGCATCATCGGTTGCTGCGCTGTTGGCGGTTACGGTGTGTCGCTGCAAATGGAGTAGTATCGAGAATGCTATTGTAGATAACATCCACACCTCGGCTTCGGCAATTATTATCCTACTGTTGATTGGAGCAATTGCTGGAACTTGGATGTTTAGTGGGGTGGTGCCAACTCTTATGTACTACGGCTTGCAAATTATCCATCCGAGCGTGTTTCTGGCGGTGGCGTGCTTGATTTGTGCTGTTGTGGCTATTGTTACGGGTAGTTCTTGGACTACTATCGCAACGATTGGTGTTGCTCTTATAGGCGTCGGTGAGGCACAGGGATACTCCGAAGGATGGGTTGCTGGTGCGATTATCTCTGGCGCATACTTTGGAGATAAGGTGTCTGCTTTGTCCGATACGACTGTGTTGGCATCTTCAACTGCCCGTGTTCCGCTCTTTGAGCACATTAAGTATATGTCAATTACAACCATTCCATCGTTTATTTTGGCGCTGATTGTCTTCTTGGTGGTGAGTCTTACCCATAAGTTTGACGCATCGGTGCAGATGGCGGAGTTGTCCGAAGTGCTAAAAAATAACTTTAACATATCAGCGTGGCTTCTGCTTGTGCCAGCCGTTACAATGGTGCTTATTGCAAAGAAATTACCTGCGCTTGTAACACTCTTTTTGTCGGTGGTGATGGCGTGTGTCGCGATGGTTGTGATGCAACCCGAAATTGTGAAAATAGTGGGCGGAGATGGCGAGTTTTCGACCTTCCGTGCGCTTATGTCTGTGTGCTCAACCTCAACTTCAATTGATACGGGTAATTCTGTTATAAATGAGTTGGTTGCAACATCTGGAATGAAGGGTATGTTGAACACCATTTGGCTTGTTTTATGCGCTATGTGCTTTGGTGGTGTAATGGTTGGTAGCGGTATGCTTTCGGCGCTTACCCAACTCTTTGCAAAGTTTGTATATCGCACTGCAAGTGTGGTGGCTTCAACCCTCGCTACGGGAGTGGTGGCAAACCTTGTTACGGCAGATCAATATATATCTATTATTATCACGGGTAACGCCTTTCGAGAACTATATGCAAAGCGAGGTTTGGAGGCTCGTCTATTGAGTCGCTCGGTGGAGGATACTGCGACGGTAACCTCTGTGCTTGTGCCGTGGAATTCGTGCGGTATGGCTCAATCGACGGTGCTTGGTGTAGCAACTTTGACCTATTTGCCTTATTGTATTTTCAACCTCGTCAGTCCGCTGATGTCGCTTATAGTAGCGATTGTTGGCTATAAGATTAAGAGAGTAGAGAAAAGTGAGTAGAGAGTAGTGGATTAAAAAGATAATTCTCAATTCTCAATCCTCAAT
>JAEIGA010010778.1_pt1 | contig 13872 bp, 11 predicted proteins | sample 9270691 | NCBI WGS metagenome assembly JAEIGA01 (sample SAMN17057246, study PRJNA624740) | gut metagenome | biome: biome; isolation source: fecal sample | host: Bos grunniens | place: China: Xizang | collected 2019 | reverse complement strand
TATCGTCTGACTGATGGAATAGATCTTCTGCGTCGTGCAGGAATAGAGGTTGAGCAGGTGGACTATGAATAGGAATGTTATCACCGCACTCCTGGGAGTAATCCTCGGAGTGCTTCTTACTCTGGTCGTGATGAAGATGCTTCCGGACAGGAAGTTTGACGGAGACTACAACCGTTGGCGCAAGCTGAACCTCATTCTTCAGGAGGTCCAGAAGAACTATGTGGATACTATCGACATGACTGCCATGACAGATGCTGCAGTTGTTGCGGCTCTGGCGGAACTGGATCCACACTCGGTATATCTCCCTCCTGTGGAACTGACCGAGTCGGAGGATCAGCTTGCCGGAAACTTCGAGGGCATCGGCATCACCTTCAATGTGCCTAATGACACAGCAGTTGTGCTTGGAGTGATTCCGGGAGGTCCTTCGGAGAAGGCTGGTCTTATGCAGGGTGACAGGATCATCCGCGTGGATGAAAGAGTGATTGCAGGAATGAAGACCCCTCAGGACAGCATGATCCGTCTGATGAAGGGACCTTCTGGCAGTAAGGTAAAGATAACGGTCAATCGTGACGGCACGTTGATACCATTCGACATCACAAGGGATAAGATTCCGGTGCACTGCGTGGATGCCGCTTTCATGATCGATAAGACCACAGGTTACATCAAACTTTCAAAGTTCACAAGAAACACATACAAGGAGTTCACCGAGGCGGCAGACAAGCTGCGTTCGGCAGGTATGACCCATCTCCTGTTTGACCTCAGAGATAATTCCGGAGGTTATCTGGATCAGGCTCTCATGCTTTCGAATGAATTTCTTGAGAGGGGAGATTGTGTTGTGTATATGGAAGGTCTCCACAGGCCGCGCGAGGACTTCAACGCTGACGGTCGAGGATATCTCAAGGATATAAAGATATCAGTGCTGATCGACGAGGGCAGTGCATCTTCAAGCGAGATCTTTGCCGGTGCGATCCAGGATAACGACAGGGGAGTAATCGTAGGACGCAGGTCTTTTGGAAAAGGACTTGTACAGGAACCGATCAACTTCACTGACGGTTCAGGTGTACGCCTCACTGTGGCTCGTTTCTACACACCTTCAGGACGATGCATCCAGAAGCCTTATGACAAGGATTATGAGTATGACATCTATGAGCGATATGCCCATGGCGAGATGGTGTCGGCAGACAGCATGAAGGTAGACACGACAGTCGTATACTACACAGTGAAGGAAGGTCGTCCGGTTTATGGCGGAGGTGGAATCACTCCGGATGTGTTCGTGCCTATCGATACCACCAAGGCACCTGACTTCATGATCAAGTGCAACAGGAAGGCGACGGCGATGAGGTTCGCGTCAGCTATGTTCGATAAGTATAGGACAGCCCTTGCCTGCATAGACGACTTCAACAAGCTTGAGAAATATCTGGAGGACATTTCTCTTGAGTCTCAGTTCCTTGACTATGCGGCACGAGTTGACGGAATCAGGCCGTCGGCAGGAGAATGGGAGGAGTCTCGTCCATATATGATGCCTCAGATCAACGCACTTGTGGGACGTTACTCGAAGCTTGACGAGGAAGCATTCTACCGCTTCTATATGCCGATAGACGACACGATAAAAGCGGCTTTGTCGCTTCAGTAGATCAGCATGTAAGTGAGGGCGGCAAGCACTCCTCCGCAGATCGGGCCGGCTACCGGCACCCAACTGTAGTCCCACTGGTTTCCGCCCTTGCCCTTGATTGGAAGGAATGCATGGGCAATGCGTGGAGCAAGGTCTCTCGCCGGGTTGATGGCGTAGCCTGTTGTGGCTCCCAGGGACATACCTATTGACATGATGAGCATGGTCACAGGGAATGCTCCGAGTTCTCCCATGCCGATCTCAGGAAGGTTTTCCTTGTTTCCTAATGCCAGAATGACGAATACAAGCAGCCAGGAGGCCACAGCTTCACAGAAGAAGTTGCGGCCTTTGTTCATTATGGCCGGTGCAGTGCAGAAGACACCGAGCTTTACTGCCTGGTCTTCTGTTGCGTCGAAATGGTCTTTATAGAAAATATATACCAGGACGGCTCCTGCAAAGCCTCCGAGCATCTGCGCTGCTACATATGGCAGCACGGCACCCCATTCGAACTGGCCAGCCAAGGCGAAGCCGAGGGTTACCGCAGGGTTGAGGTGTGCTCCTGAATACGGTCCGGCGATGAAGACTCCGCACATGACTGCAAGTCCCCATCCGAGTGTGACCACAACCCATCCTGCTCCCTGAGCCTTGCTTTTGTTCAGACTGGTGGCGCAGCATACGCCGTCACCGAGGAGGATGAGCACCAGAGTTCCAATAAACTCGAAGATGCATTTGGTAATGAGTGTCATGGTGTTATTGTTTATCGGTCAGTGTTCTTCTGATTGCCTCTGCCCATCCTTCCTTCAGGGCTTCGACGGTCTCTGGATCTGCCTGAGGAGTGAATTCAGTGTCAACGCCCCACTGGCTCTTGATGTGGTCGATGCTTTCCCAATATCCCACGGCAAGTCCCGCCAGATAGGCGGCTCCGAGAGCTGTGGTCTCAGTGACCTTAGGTCTGATCACAGACGTGCCGAGGATGTCTGCCTGGAACTGCATCATCAGATTGTTGCGTGTGGCGCCGCCATCTACCTTAAGTTCCTTGAGAGGACATCCGGCATCCTTCTCCATGGCTCTCACGATGTCCATGGTCTGGAATGCTATTCCTTCAAGAGCAGCGCGGGCGATGTGTCCCGCTGTCGTTCCTCGTGTGATTCCGTAGATGCTTCCCTTTGCATACTGGTCCCAATGTGGAGCGCCGAGGCCTGTCAGCGCCGGTACGAAGTATACTCCTCCGTTATCAGGTACGCTTGTGGCCAATTTCTCCACATCTTTGGAATTCCTTATGATTCCAAGACCGTCACGAAGCCACTGCACCACTGATCCGGCAACGAAGATGCTGCCTTCAAGGGCATAGTTTACCGTGTCTCCGATTTTCCATGCAATGGTAGTCAGCAGATTGTTTTCCGACATGATCGGCTTTTCGCCGCTGTTCATGAGGAGGAAGCAGCCTGTGCCGTATGTGTTCTTCACGGATCCCGGCTCGGTGCACATCTGTCCGAAAAGGGCGGCCTGCTGGTCTCCGGCCATACCTCCGATCGGTACCTCGTACGCGAAGATTGTTCCCTTGGTGTAGCCGTATACCTCGCTTGAAGACTTCACTTCAGGCATCATGCTTTCAGGAATGTTGAACAGATCGAGCAGTTCCTTGTCCCACTGGAGAGTGTGGATGTTGAAGAGCATGGTCCTGGATGCGTTGCTGACATCGGTCACATGTACCTCTCCGCGTGTAAGCATCCATACCAGCCATGTGTCGACAGTTCCGAACCGGAGTTTGCCTTCTTCTGCCTTCTGTCTCGCTCCGGGTACATTCTCGAGAATCCAGTTTACCTTAGTTGCACTGAAATATGCATCTATGATCAGGCCTGTCTTGTTGCGGATCATATCGATGAGGCCTTTTTTCTTCTTGAGCCTGTCGCAGAAGCGGGAAGTCCTCCTGTCCTGCCATACTATGGCATTGTAGACAGGTTCTCCTGTCTCCACATCCCAGACGATTGTGGTTTCACGCTGGTTTGTGATGCCGATTCCAGCGATGTTGCGGCCGTTGATGCCTATCGAAGTGATCGCTTCAGCGATGACTGAGGCCTGTGACGACCATATCTCCATAGGGTTGTGCTCGACCCAGCCAGGTTTCGGGAAGATCTGGGTGAACTCCTTCTGTGAGGTCGCCTTTATTTTTCCTTGGCTATCAAAGACTATTGCCCTCGAACTGCTGGTTCCCTGATCGAGCGCAAGAATATATTTTTTCATGGTATGCGGTTGTTAGTCGATCCTTTTGCAGATGAGTGTGGCGGAAGTAACAGACTCTACCTGTACATGGCAGTAGTCTCCTGCCTTTTCGCCTCTTGACGGGAAGACGCACATCTTGTTGCTGCTTGCCCTTCCGCAGAGTTCGTCCGGATTCTTCTTTGATGGTCCTTCCACGAGTACCTTCTGCACCTTTCCGATCTCCTTCTCGTTGCTCTTGAGGCTCATGCGGCCCTGAAGCGCGATGATCTCGTTGAGTCTGGATGTTTTGGTCTCGTATGGGATGTCGTCAGGGTACTTCCTTGATGCGAGAGTGCCTGGGCGCTCCGAGTAGGCGAACATGAATGCGGAATCGAAGACCACCTCTTCCATGAGGCTGAGGGTATCCTTGTGGTCCTGCTCCGTCTCGCCGCAGAATCCGGCGATCACGTCTGTTGTGAGTCCGCAGTCAGGAATCACGCTGCGGATCTTCTTCACTCTTTCGAGATACCACTCCCTGTTGTATTTGCGTCTCATCTTCTCAAGCATGACGCTGCTGCCTGACTGTACCGGGAGGTGGATGTGGTTGCAGATGTTCTCATACATCGCCATTGTGTAGATCACCTCGTCGCTGATATCCTTAGGGTGGGATGTCGAGAAGCGTACTCTGAGCTCGGGGCTGATCTTCGCTACAGCCTCAAGGAGCTGTGCGAAGCTGACGTTGCCCTTCGGGCTTTCCCATCGGTATGAGTCCACATTCTGTCCGAGGAGGGTGATCTCCTTGTATCCGTTCTCAAAAAGTTCCCTTGCCTCGCGGAGGATGGTCTCCGGGTCGCGGCTTCTTTCGGCGCCGCGGGTATAAGGTACTACGCAGTATGAACATACGTTATTGCATCCTCTCATGATCGAGATGAATGCAGACACTCCGTTCCTGTCAAGTCTTACAGGTGAAATCTCTGCGTATGTCTCCTCGTGAGAAAGGAGCACGTTGATCTGAGGAGAGCCTGGTGCGACTGCCTCAAGAAGGCTCGGAAGACTTCTGTATGAGTCAGGTCCCGCCACGAGGTCTACAGCGGTGAGAAGCTTGTCCTTGAGCCTCTCAGCCATGCATCCTACGATGCCGATGACCACGCCTTCGCGCTTCTTCTTCTGTATCTTGAACTGGTCGATCCTGCCCCAGATCCTCTGCTCCGCATTGTCTCTGATCGAACAGGTGTTGGCGAGGATGACATCTGCCTCCTCGATGTTTTCAGTGAGCACATATCCTGCATCCTGGAGTATGGAGAGTATGACCTCACTGTCGTTGACATTCATCTGACAGCCGTAGGTTTCAATATATACTTTAGGCTTTGATGGGTCTATAATTGGTCTTATCATATGCATGCTTTATAAATTATACAAAGATAGTTTTTTTAAACGAATATTGTATCTTTGCGTAAATCTTAATGTCTGTAAACGTGAAGAAACTTGTGGAAAGACTTGCTCTGGCGCTGCTCTGTGCGGCTGTGATGTGCCTTACCGGATGCGGTGATGTAAGGGATATAAAGGTGACATCCCTGGAGATAGAGAACATATCGCTCAACGGCTTCCGTGGTGCCAATGTGGATCTTGCGGTTGGCGTCTCGAACCCGGCATTCCATGTGGAGCTTTCAGAGATTGAGGGCTCTTTGAAACTTTCTGGCAAGGTTCTTGGTAGGATGACCATGGCTCCGTTTGTCCTGCATGCCCGTTCGACGGAAATCTACCATCTGAAGACAGTGGTGAGCATCGAGCCGGGAGTGACTTTGAAGGAACTGGTCGCGTTGACGGATATGGAGACACTGAACACCTGCACGGTTGATGTATCTGTAAGGGCAACCCTTAAGGGTGGTGTTTCCAAAGTGTTGAGATTTAATGACATACCTTTGACTGACCTTTTGTAAAGATGAATATGAAGACTAACATTATACTGACCCTGGTAATTTCTTTTGCAGCGATTTTTCTTTTTGCGCCTGCAGCATCCGCACAGGAACCCGTGGCTCCTGAGGGATACATGTACGTGGATTCTCTCGTGTACATTTCCAATGTTTCCATAGACTCGACTCTCGTCGGCAAGGATGTTTTCCTTGACATGCCTTCAGAGGCTTCCGGCGCTGAAGCGACAGTGAATGTCGGACAGTCCGCACTTATCGAGCAGTCAATGAGAAGGCATATTGATGGCAATCCTGCCAGGACCATTTCCGGATACCGTGTCAGGATATTCTTTGACAACAAGCAGACAGCAAGACACGAGTCCGAGCAGACAGTCAGCAGGTTCAGGGCAATGTATCAGGACATTGCGGTATACAGGACTTATACAAACCCATATTTCAAGGTAACCGTAGGCGACTGCAGGACCAGGTCTGAGGCCATGCATCTGCTTTCGCGCATCAAGTATAATTTCCCAAGTGCCTTCGTAGTGAAGGAGAACATAGAATGTCCGTTGGTGGACGATCAGGCTGCATATAGGATCGACACCGTCAAGGTGCTCAAGCCTGTTGTGGCGAAGTAGTAACGGTTTAATCAGGTAGTGTATTATGTTGAAGCAAGCACTGGAACTAAAACAGACCCAGAAGCTGTCTCCGCTTCAGATCCAGACGATCAAGCTCATAGAACTCCCGATTCAGGAGTTGGAGCAGAGGATCCGCAAGGAACTGGAGGAAAACCCTGTGTTGGACGAGGATGTAGCGAAGGAAAAGGAGGAGGATGAGGCTCCGAGAGAGGTGTCTCTCTCCGAATACAAGGAGGATGATTCCATCCCGGGCTACCGTCTCAGATCAGACAATTACTCGAAGGACGAACGTCCTCAGTACAATACCTTCTCGGTAAAGGAGAGCTTTACCCAGAGTCTCATGGAACAGTTGGGCTACCGCAGCCTCACGGAGCATCAGTATTCCGTTGCCGCGTTCATAATCGGAAGCCTTGACGATGACGGCTATCTCAGAAGAAGCATAGACAGTCTTGTGGACGACATCTCATTCAGGGCCGGCATCGAGACGGATGAGGACGAGGTGCTCCAGATGCTGAAGGTCATCCAGGAATTCGAGCCTCTCGGAGTCGGCGCGCGAGACCTTCGCGAGTGTCTCCTTCTGCAGATCACGCATTGCAGGAAGTCACCGGCTGTGGAGAATGCGGTAAAGATTCTCGAAAACCATTTCAATGATTTTACAGGCAAGCATTTCCAGAAGATAATGACCCGTATGGGGCTGTCTGAAGAGGAAATGAAGGAGGCTATAGCGAAGATCCTGAAACTGAATCCTGCTCCGGGTGGGCAGATCGACGATTCGTATTCGGATCAGGCCCAGCAGATTATCCCGGATTTCGTTCTTGAATATAAGGACAGTGAGCTCATTCTCACCATGCCTCGATTCTCGATTCCGGAACTGCGCGTGAACAGGAAGTATGCGGATCTTCTTATGGATGCCGCAAATTCGTCAGAAAGGGAAATGAAGGAGGCGGCGGCGTTCGTAAGGAAGAAGCTGGATTCTGCAAAATGGTTCGTGGAAGCGATCAAGCAGCGTCACAACACCCTCCAGAGCACGATGCAGGCCATCATCGATTATCAGCGCGAATATTTCATCGACGGTGATGAGAGCAACCTCAGGCCGATGGTGCTGAAGGATATAGCGGAGAAGACCGGTTATGACATCTCGACCATATCGCGAGTTGTGAACAGCAAGTATATCGAGACTCATTTCGGAATATATTCATTGAAGTATTTCTTCTCGGAGGGTCTTGAGAACCAGGACGGAGAAGAGGTTTCCACAAGGGAACTCAAGAGGGCACTGCAGGAGTGCGTGGATGCTGAGGACAAGCATAAGCCTCTGACAGATGACGAACTCGTGGAGAAGATGACCGAAAGAGGATACAAGGTGGCACGCCGCACAGTGGCCAAGTACCGTGATCAGCTGGGTATTCCTAAGGCTCGTCTGCGTCGGGAACTTTAAAAAAAAGGAAAAAATATAAAAAAAGAGAAAAATCTGCATCACAGATGTGTGGGATGCAGATTTTTCTCTTTATATAATCATATATTTGCTTCCAAAAACGGTCTATGAAGATGACGGAATTATGTGAGGATGACAGACCTCGTGAGAAGATGATCCGCAATGGTGCGGCTGTCTTGAGCAATGCGGAGCTGATAGCGGTCCTGCTGCGTACAGGTACTGGAAAGATGAATGCTTTGGATGTGGCCAGGGAAGTCCTGCGGGCTGCAGACGGCAGGTTGACAGAGTTGGCGGACATGTCGGTGGAGCGTCTGTGCCATGTGGATGGCATCGGCCCCGGCAAGGCTGTCGCCGTGGCGGCGGCCTTCGAACTGGGCAGACGCGTGGCTGCGGAGGACGGCGTGGAGAAGATGCCTCAGATGGATTCTCCACGGAAAGTGTACATGGTGATGATCCCGCTGCTGAGGGATATTCGTCACGAGGAATGCTGGGTGCTTTTCCTTAACCATGTCAACAGGCTGGTCGGCAAGGAGATGATCAGCAGGGGAGGGATGGAATCCACTACCATTGACAAGCGTATAATCCTGAGGCGTGCGCTTGACAGGAAGGCTTCGGGAGTGATACTTGTCCATAATCATCCTTCAGGAACTCCATATCCGAGTGTGGAGGATATCCGGCAGACCAGGGAACTTGGTAAGGCTCTGGCCTCTTGCGATCTGCGGCTGGTTGACCATGTGATAGTGTCTGGCCGGTCATTCTACAGCTTTTCCGACGAACTTGTTGAGGATGCGTGATTTTCTGTGTATGTAAAACGTCACGCTTTTGTGTTTTCAGCATATAATTGTTTAAATTTGTAGGAAACATAAAAGTCAGATAATGGCATCTTCTTCAACAGTATCGTCCTTTTTGGATACCGTCTGGTTTCATATCAGGCGTTCGGTCCTGAGGTGCAGGGCGCGCAGATATCGCCGTCTTGCGATTCATGACGAGATCAAGGTGGGCAATGACCTTGAGATAATACATCAGCGACGTGACCTTAAGTTTGAGACAAAGGTTGCGGAGTTCAACCGTAAGTACAGGCGCAGGGCTCCGAAGGGCGCTGTGTCTCTTGCCGTGAATCTCCGCAAGGCTGATTTCGATGAAGGGGAAACTCGTAAGCCTTTTGTGCTGTTTACCCTTTTCTTCTTTGATTTCAAGGATACGCTTACTGTTCAGAAAGGTAGCCGTAAGGTCGTGGTGGACAGGACCGGAGGGCTGGCCGTCTACGGAAACCTGAAGGCGACGCTTCAGCAGGGAGGTGCGGAAGACTTTTATCGCCAGACTGTGCTGACCTTGGAAGTCCCTAAGGGCGATAACAGACCGTCGAAGAAGGAACCTGAGATGCCAAAGGACCCTGAGATGCCAAAGGACCCTGAAACCCCGAAGGAGCCGGAGATTGTCCTGGATCCGGAAGAGGTGGCAAGGGAAAAGGAAAGATTCGTCGACAATGTGGGCAAGATAGAGAAGGCCATAGGCAATGCAGCCGAAGGTGGACCGGTAGAGTTCGAGGACCATGAGAGGGTGCTGGTGGAGTATCTTCGAGGATGCGAAGACTGCAGGGCGACCAGGCAGGAACTTCAGGCTCAGCTGACTCCTTTCCGCAAGAGATTGGCAAGCGTTGTGGAAAGCGTTAACAGGAAGAGCTGTGATGTGACAGGGGATCCCCTTATCGTCCAGGATGATAATGATGGTGATTATCAGATGATTGTTTCATATTATAATATAATTTTCAGCGATGGCAGATAATGTAGTAAATCACGATGCGTCAGTTTCAAAGAGGGATGCGTCAGTCATAATCAATGCCTTGACGGCAGGTGAGGTGCCCAAGCTCGGCGTGCAGCATATCGCTGTAGGTCGTAACAATGAGATCGATGCCCTGGATCATATCCTGGACAGCATAATCGAGGGGCAGAGCAGCATGAAGGTGTGGGTGGGTGATTTCGGATCCGGAAAGTCATTCATGCTCCACCTGATCAGACTGATGTCATATAACCGTAATTTCGTGGTGTCCGAGATCATGTTCGATCCGAAGATCCGTCTTTATTCCAATGACGGACTTGCCAAGGCTCTGTATCGTGGAATCGTCAAGAGCATTTCCATCAAGACCAAGCCGAACGGCAATGCGCTGCAGACCCTGATCGAACTTTGGCTGGAGCAGTTGCAGGCGAAGGTGGCAGAGGAGAAGGGCGTGGATCCTGAGAGTCTGCTGGAGGAGTCTGCGCTTGAGATTATGAATGAGGAGATCAAAAAGGCGGTTGACTCGTTCGAGGGTGTGGGAGACCAGAATTTCGCTATCGTCCTCATGAAGTATTATGAGGGATGGGCCAAGTTCGATGAGGCGCTTATCGACAGCGCTATGAGGTGGCTCGAAGCTGGCTATACAGATGCCAGGACTGCCAAGAAGGAACTTGGTGTGACAGAGATCATCAATGATGACAACTACATCGGATATCTGATGCTTTTGGCCCAGCTGTTTGTCCTGGCTGGATATTCTGGATTCGTGATCAATATGGATGAGTGTGTGAACCTTTATCAGATCAACGGTCCGACCCGTCAGAAGAACTATGAGGTGATCCTCAAGCTGTATAACATCTGTGCACAGAACAAGGTGTCCAACCTGTTCATCAATCTTGCCGGCACCCAGAGGTTCCTGTTTGACAGGACAAAGGGACTCTATTCCTACGGTGCATTGAAGACCAGGCTCGAGGGCAATCCTTATGCAAAGGATGGACTTACGGACTATGACCAGCCGGTCTTTGTACTCGAACCGCTGAGCCCGGAGGCGCAGTCGGTGCTGTATGAACGTCTGCTCTGCGTATACAACGTGGCAAACGATACGCAGATCCAGCTTACCCACGAGGACATTCAGGTGATGATGAATGAATGCCAGACCAAGGGTAAGACTCTTCCTCGTGACATAATCAAGGTGTTCCTCAGCCTGCTTAACCTTATGAGACAGAATCCGGGCAAGAGTTTCGCAGAGGTTTGCGGAAGCGAGATCGATGCGGCAATTCCGAAAGGTGGCGACCAGGCCGAGGAGATTGAAGATATAGAAGAAATACAAGAGGTATGAGTGCATTCTCGCTTCTCTCAAGAGATATTCAGGAATTCATAAGGGACAAGGGATGGCAGGAGCCGCGTCCGATTCAGACTGCGGCCATAACTAAGATCATCAATACCGATCTGAACTACATCCTGTCCTCAAAGACCGCTTCGGGAAAGACCGAGGCGGCATTCCTTCCTGTGCTTACGTTGGCTTATGGCGAAGGGCATAGACGCATGGATGATTATGAAGAAGGCGTAAGAGTACTGTACATATCTCCTCTTATCGCCCTCATCAATGATCAGATGGAGCGAATGGAGGAGCTTTGTGCATATCTCGGAGTGCCGGTGACCAAGTGGCATGGCGAGGCAAGTTCTTCGGCCAAGCAGAGGATCATCAGGCATCCGGAGGGAGTGGTACTGATGACTCCCGAGTCTCTGGAGGCCATGTTCCAGAACAAGCCTGAGAATGTGGCGCGCCTGTTCGGAAATCTGGATTTCATCATCATTGACGAGATCCACTATTTCCTTGGAACAGATAGGGGTACGCATCTCCGTTCCCTTCTTGAGAGGCTCAGACAGGAGTGCGCAAGGCAGTTTGGTGAAGCATACAGACCATTCAGATGGGTCGGCCTTTCAGCGACCATAGGCGGCGACATGAGTGCGGCCAAAGGCTTCCTGGACGATCCCGAACATACTCGTGTGTTGATAGACAATGGAAAGCGTGTGACGGAAGTATGCTTCCGATATGTCAAGAGAGACGAGGATGGGCAGATTACCGAGCAGTTCTATGATGAGGTATATGAGGGCACGAAGGGGCTGCAGTCTCTCGTGTTCCCTAACTCGAGGGCGAAGGTTGAGGTCATGGCAAATGAACTCAAGGCCCGCGCCGAAGACAATGCGGTGATATTGGCCCACCATGCATCTCTGACCAGGCAGACCCGTGAAGATGTGGAAGCGACGGTCAAGGCTGCGGACGGAAGCCCGTTCACCATATGCTGTACATCGACTCTGGAGCTTGGAATCGACTTGCCTTCTGTGGACAAGATCTGCCAGATAGAAAGTGTGCCGAGTGTTTCGTCGCTGGCCCAGAGGACCGGACGAAGCGGAAGGTCCAGCGGCAAGGCTGCCGTGGATATGTACTGTACTCTTGAGTGGAACCTCCTCAGGAATGTCGCTTGCTGGAATCTTTATAGCGGCGGTACCGTCGAGGCTCCGGACGACAAGGGCATGTGGTATAATGTGCTGGTTCATCAGATGCTTTCCATTGTGACCGAGACTACGGAGGAGACGGCGGACAAGCGTCCGGACAAGGATGAGGTGGTGGACAAGGTACTTTCGATTCCTGCATTCTCATTCTGTTCACGTGAAGAGTGCGTGAGCATAGTGGAACATCTGATGGCGAAGGATATCCTGGAGGAAGTTTCCGGCAAGATGGCGATCGGCCCGGCAGGAAGCAGACTTGTCAAGAAGATGAATTCCTATGTGGTGTTTGCTACTCCGTTCAATTATAAGGTGTTCCACAACGGCGAGTGCATCGGAGAGTTGGAGCCGTCGGTCGCATTGAAGGAGAAATACTGCTTCATGCTGGCTGCCCGTAAGTGGGTGATTGTCCGCATCGACCACGAAAAGAGACTGATCGATGTGGAGATATCCAAGGACGGAAAGAAGCCGCAGTTCATCTCTGAGGTGCCTATGACCGCCGTAGAGGTGGAGCAGGAAATGAAGCGTATCCTTCTTGAAGGAGAAAGTTTCGACTTCCTTCAGGAGGAAGAGGCTGCCGTCCTGGCCAGTTTGCAGCAGGAATTGGAGTCGTACAGGCTGCTGGGCGAGGCGAAGATGCCTTACAAGACTAACGGTGCGGGATTCATATGTTTCTATCCTTTCCGCGGAACAAGGGTGTCCAATACCTTGGCATTGCTTCTTGGAGCGCGCCAGTCGGATGAGTATATGCTGAGCATAGACCTCTCGCTTCCTAAGTTCCTTCGTAGATGCAAGGCGTTGCTGGACAACCCGCCGTCTTTACAGGACATCCTCAAGGCAAAGATCGAGGCCGGGGAGGTGGAGCTTGGATATAAGTATATCGAGCACCTTCCTGTAGAACTCCAGGCGAAGATGCTCTCGACCTTGAAGTACGACATGGATGCCACCATGGCATTTCTGGCGGAATTGTGTGAGGGTGTGGACATTCCGGAGGGAGATGATGACTTCGGGTCTTTTGGCGGTGATGAGGGACAGGAAGGTGGTCCGCGCAGGGATCCTGGCAGAAAGATGCAGGGTAAGGTGTTCATATATACGATCTTTGTGTCCGAGTGTGGAAATGATCCGGAACTTAACAGAAGTTCGTTGGCCTACCTATACAAGGCGGAAGAGTGGATGACTTCCAAGGTTCGTGAGTATGGTAAGGATATCACTTTTGTGAACGGTCAGGCAGGTCTGGATGAAACCATCATCCATGATATTGCCCCGGACGGTGATGCTCCGTATCAATGGAACTACCTTGCCGAGACCTATCTCAAGGCGGCGGGATTCGATTCCGTAGGTGCATTCATGAACTGGGTGTATGAGGAACATGGATGCGACAGGGCGGCGGTGGTGATTATGGCTGATGACCGTGGACGCTCATATGCGATGTGGTCAAACAGGAGGGCTCAGAAGTATGGACTGCTCGGCTGTACCATGATATATGTCCATGACCAGCCTGAGGATGAACTTCCGGCCTTGAACTCGCATGAATTGTTGCATCTTTTCGGTGCGGCGGATCTTTATGCTGAGTTCCAGGGAGTGGATAATGCCGCTTTCATCAGGGATACCTATCCGGGTGAGATCATGCAGGACCTGATGCCGGATGTCAACAGGCACTGCATATGCCCTATGACGGCATGGTCTACATGGCTGACAGATGAGCAGGAGCCTTGGTTCAATTCTTTTTCATTCATTTAAATTCATATTTGTTTGAAATTCCGAAAATTATGCATATTTTTGCGCGCTTTTTGACCG
>JAEIGA010010777.1_pt1 | contig 13872 bp, 13 predicted proteins | sample 9270691 | NCBI WGS metagenome assembly JAEIGA01 (sample SAMN17057246, study PRJNA624740) | gut metagenome | biome: biome; isolation source: fecal sample | host: Bos grunniens | place: China: Xizang | collected 2019 | reverse complement strand
GACTGCAAGCTGCTCGGCAGTTGTGGTTTTACCGCACCACTTAGGTCCTTCAATCAGAACCGCTCCCTTGCCTTCAAGCTTTCTTTTCAAAATATCGTCGGCTATTCTTTTTCTGTAATTTTTCATTCAAAACACCTCTTTTAGCTTATGTTATCTATATTATACACCTAGATTATAAAAAATGCAATAGTTTTCCGACGATTGTTGAAATATTTTTCCGACGATTGTTGAGGTAATTTTCCGATGCTTGTAAAAGAAAAAAGGCGGAGGATTTCTCCCTCGCCACATATGGCAAATTATATCAAGCAAATAATTTTTGTATACGCTGCCATCTGCTTTATGGTGTGGGTATTCTATATTCCCTCTCAGGTCGTGCTTACATCAAGTTATCTCGTCGATCGAACAGAAGCGTAAATATCTTTATTTTTACAATGCAAAAAATGCGCATAAAGATCTCAGGGCTAAATCCCCGGTCTTTATGCACTTTTTTATTATTCAAGCTTGGTTTGTGCTATCTGAAATAGGCTTCTATAATCAATTCACGCTCATAGAAATCCTTAATTTTACATTCCATCTGTTATGTATTGGCTTGTGCCAAGTTGCGCTCTGCTTCTTCCTCGGCAAGCACCATATTGCGTACTGATTTTGTGTAGCTCTCGGGCATACACGAGTAAAAGCGCAGTTCCAAGAACAGCATCGCTCCCCACGCTTGATTATGCTCTACGCTTGCTCTGAACAAGTCCATCAGCTCTTGCTCAAAATAATAATCATCCGCATTGTACTTGGCTTCTAAGTCCGAAATAAAATCTTGTGTACTGAACGCTTCTTCGCGTGTCTGATCGGGATTGCGGCGCAGGTACATATCTGTTTGTATCCTTGCAACCTCATCATATACTTCTTGATTGTTATTCTCAGCAAGCACGTCGGGATTGGCTTTGAGATACACTACTTATTTACGGCATCCTTTAAGGGCTTGCCCGGCTTGAATACGGGTGTTTTGCACGCGGCAATCTTAACCGCCTCGCCTGTTTTGGGGTTGTGTCCTGTACGTTCCGCACGTTCACGAACCTCAAAGGCTCCGAAGCCGAGAAGCTGAACACATTCACCGTTTGTCATAGCGGTAGTGATCGCATCAAGTGTCGCTTTGATAACAGCCTCGGCGTCTTTTTTTGAAACGCCTGCATTGGCAGCAACTACATTGATCAAATCAGTCTTGTTCATAATAGCTCTCCTTTCAGATTTTTCAAATATTATATCCTCGTGCACCGCTGTGAAGGATTGACTCAAACACCGGCTTGAAGTAACCTTGCAAGCATATTTTACCATTCTATCCACCGCTATTCACGGAAAAAAAGCTGCGAACTCAACGGCGCACACAGGTTTTTCTACAAATTGAGCCCCAATTTGCACCTTTGCACCTATTCGAGTCAAACGCAAAAAGCCCCCTTTCGGGGGCTTTTTGCTATCTGAATCCGCAGTTTTTCTGTTTTTTCAGTTTTTCAATGACGAGTTTTTGGAACGATTCCGAGCCGATAACCTCCACCATCGGGCCAAAGGACAGAACACGTATGACCAATTCGGATTCGTCATCGCGGTCATATCGGATCCTCAACAGGTAGGTCTTTCGCCCCAGCTTCTCGGCTTGCTTTTCAAAGTGGGCAAAGTGGAGCAGCACCCGCTCAAGCGCGTTCCGCTCGTCCACCACCTTCAAGGTAATGGTATCGTATTGCGCGGGACGCACCTCGCCCTCTGACGGTCTTTCTCCCGTATAGGGGACGCAGGCGCGGATCTTCGACAGATTGACGGTGGATACCGAGCGCCACCCCGCCGTGAGCACCCGAAACTTGTCATCCTTCTCGGAGTATTCCAGCTTCACGGGGCGACACCGAACGAACATGGTATTTCCGTTTCGGTTGGTCATCTCAAATTTGATCTGTTCCCCCTGCCGGATCGCCGCCAGAATGACTCGGAATTGCCGTATGTATTCCTCATCCTCAAATGGATCGCCGTCGCTGTACCGATCGTACACGTAATAATCCGCAGGGGTAAACAGCGGCTCCACACCGTCAAGATGGGGGAATGCCACGTCAAACAGCCTCACGCGGGGGTCAAGGGAGATGGCCTTGAGCCATTGCTTTTGCAGGGTGGTCAGCGGCATTGTGGGCGCGTGTACCAGCGCGGTGGTCATATCCGCATGGACGAGCTGCCACTTTTCGCTTTTGAGAGACGGCATAATGGTCAGCACGCTCTCGCCGAACGCCCGCTCGGAAACGATCCTTTGCAGCTCCCTCTCGGAATGCTCGCCGTCCAGAATGCGTGAAATGATGGCGGCAACGGTATTGTAATACGCGGAATACAGCTCACTGAATATCACTCGCTCACCTCCCCATCAATACCGTACATACGGTACATGGCTTCAAGGTCTTTTTTGAATTGGTTTTCCTGTGTTCTATCGGAAAAATTCATTTTTTCAATGCGGCAGATGAACGTCCGGATCCACGGAATCAGCTCGCCCGAATCGTAGACGTCGGCCGAGAAGCGGTAGGTATGGTCATCCAGCCTCTCCACCGTGCCGATGCGCTTTTCGCGCTCAAGACGTCTGACGATATATGCCTCATGATCCTCCACCCTGACCGTGAATTCCACGTGCTCAAGATGCTCCTCGCCCCACTTATTGCGTTTCGTGCTGACACCCCACATATGGCTCTGCATACGGTCAAGCTCGGCGCGAAGCTCGTCAAACCGCGGTGTGGGTTCCTCGAGCTTGACGCCAGACAGATAATCGATACGGTAGGATTGAAACTGGTTATACTCGGGCAGGTACGCGACGAGATGCTGTCTGCCGCTCTGCACGCTGACAAGGATACGCAGGGGTATGATGCGGGCTTTTCGGGGCATATTTTCCCGACGGCTGATGTTGGATACGGTCACCACGCGCCTCTCTCGCATAGCCGTGAAAAGCGCCGCAAGAACGCCGCTGTCGATCGCACCGGTTATATAATGATGCTTGAAGGCAAACGTATCGGTACCGCGAGGGAACTTATCCAGCAGAAACGCCCCGATCACGCCGCAGGGGGCAACCTCGGAGAAATACTGCAGGGCATCCTCGAGCTCCGAGACGTCCGCGCCCTCGGTTCGGCGGTAGTACATCTTGCGTCCTTCCTTTTCCGCCGTGATAATGCCCGCCTCGCAGTATTCCTTCAGCTTTTTGCGGACGGTGGATTCGTCGAACATCATGGGCTCTTCAAATCCCGACAAATATTTCTCGTCGATCTCACAAAGCAGCTCGGTCACGGTACGCCGCTCCGCGGGATCGTGCAGAATATCGAAAAGCACGAAATGCAGGGTGATATCCCCGTCGGTAAAGCTTTTCGCCTTCCATGCGTTGTAGAAGGGATTATGGCTGATGGTGCGGCTGTCGATGGAAATGAAAACGCTCTTACCCTCGGGGGTGCGGACGAAGCTCATGTGGTCGCCCAGCCAGCTTTCAATGCGGCGGCGCTCGTCGTCATAGGAGCGGGCGCTTTTCGTGACTTTGGGGCTTGCGCCGTAATCGGCGCGTTTTCTGAATCCGTAAACGTAAAAGTCGCGCATATAGGCACGGATCTTTTCAAAATTTTTGATAAGCTCGCTGTACGTGGACACAAGGCTTCCTCCTTTCCTTGACTTTTGATTTCCTCACACAATGAGTATCTTCGCATGTATTATATCATGACACGCGAAAATTGTCAATGACTGCAAATATACCTTTGTTTTTTCGGTAATATACCTTTGTTTTTTTCGGTAAGCTCTTGCGATTTTCACGTATTTATGATATAATATATGGGATTTTACCGATCGGAGAAGGTTATGAAAATTATTGATCTGATTACGAAAAACACGTTGTCGCTTTCCTTTGAGGTGTTCCCTCCCAAGACCGAGACCTCGTTTGAGAGCGTAAAGGTGGCCACCGAGGAGATCGCCAAGCTTAGTCCCGCATTTATGAGCGTTACGTACGGCGCAGGCGGCGGAACTAGCCAATACACGCTGGATATTGCGAGAAACATCAAATCCGCCTACGGTGTGCCTACGCTGGCGCATCTGACCTGCGTTTCCTCCACGCGAGAGACCATCCGCGAGCGCATTGCCGATATTCGCGCCGCGGGTATTCAGAACATCATGGCTTTGCGCGGCGATATCCCCAAGGATCTACTGGACGCCGACCGCAGCGGCTGGGACTACCGCTACGCCGTTGACCTCGTCCGCGAGCTCAAGGAGGCCGACCCCGATTTCTGCATCGGCGGCGCGTGCTACCCCGAGATCCATCCCGAGAGCACCAACCAAAAAGAGGATATCCGCCGTCTGCACGAAAAAGTGGATGCAGGCTGTGATTTCCTGACCACGCAGATGTTTTTTGACAACAACCTGCTCTACAATTTTCTCTACAAGATCCGCGAGGCGGGCATCACGGTGCCCATTATCCCCGGTATCATGCCCATCACGGGCGCGAATCAGGTAGAACGCGCGCTCAAGCTTTCGGGCTCGTTCATGCCCCAGAGATTCAAGAGCCTTGTGGACAAATTCGGCTCGGATCCCGATGCTATGAAGCAGGCGGGCATTGCCTACGCCACCGACCAGATCATCGACCTCTTTGCCAACGGCATCACCAACGTCCACGTATACACCATGAACAAGCCCGACGTTGCCATGAAGATCCAGAGCAATCTGTCGGATATACTGAACAAATGAGCTCCGCGATCACAGTACTGACGCGGGAGTATGCCTCGCCGCCCGTCTCGGAGCGCGAGATCCTGCGGTATGCGGGGTGTGTGTCAAGCCGAGCCGACGAGGCGACCGTGGCGCTGATGCGCGATTGCCTGGTTGAGATTGGCGGAAGCTTGACCTACAAGGTATGCTACTGTGAGTTGGATGAACAAACGCTCCTTCCATTCACGGATGTATCCCGCCAGCTCAAGCATCTTTTGAACGACTGTATAGCGGTCGTGCTGTTTGGCGCGACGGTGGGCGTGGAGCTTGACCGCCGCATTGCGCGATACGGGGTTCTCTCCCCTGCCCGCGCGCTCATGATGCAGGCCATTGGCGCGGAGCGCATCGAGTCGCTATGCCATGCATTCTGCACCGATCTTAGCAAGGAATACGGCGCGCCCCTCACGCCGCGCTTCAGCGCGGGATACGGCGATCTGCCGCTGGACGCGCAGAAGGACATATTCGCCATTCTCGATTGCCCTCGCCGCATTGGGCTGACGCTCAACGACAGCCTGCTCATGTCGCCCTCCAAGTCGGTGACGGCGTTCGTGGGGATCCGTTAAAACTACTTTGCCACAAAAAGAAAGGCATTTCGATCTATGAATTTTTTGGAACTGTTGAAAAATAACACCGTGTATCTGGACGGCGGTATGGGTACGCTCCTTCAGGAGCGCGGTCTGGCCTCGGGCGAGCATCCCGAGCGATGGAATATCACCCATCCCGAAGTCATCACGGCGATCCACCAAGCGTACTACGACGCGGGCAGCCACGTGGTGTCCACCAACACCTTCGGCGCGAACTCGCTCAAGTTCTCACCCGACGAGTTGGACGCCATTGTCAAGGCCGCGTTTGAGAATGCACGTGCCGCCACCAAGGCCAGCACATCCCCACAGAAAAAATTTGTTGCGCTGGACATCGGCCCGACGGGCAAGCTCCTGAAACCGCTGGGAGACTTGGATTTTGAGGACGCCGTTGCGGTCTTTGCCGACACCGTTCGGTTGGGTGTCAAGTACGGCGCGGATCTCATCATCATCGAAACCATGAACGACAGCTATGAAACCAAAGCGGCTCTACTGGCGGCCAAGGAGCACTCCGACCTGCCCGTCATCGTGACCAACGCATACGGGGCGGACGGCAAGCTCATGACGGGCGCGTCCCCCGAGGCCATGGTGGCCATGCTGGAGGGCATGGGCGCGGACGCTATTGGCGCGAATTGCTCGCTCGGCCCAAAGCAGCTCACGGACGTGGCGAAACGTCTTTTGGCTGTCGCATCCGTCCCCGTGGTCATGAAGCCCAACGCGGGTCTGCCCCGCGTGGAAAACGGCAAAACAGTATTTGACGTGTCCCCCGATGAGTTTGCGGAGGAGCTTGCCGAGCTATGCCGCATGGGTGTGCGCGTGATGGGCGGCTGCTGTGGCACAACGCCCGACTATATCCGCGCGCTGACCGCCGCCACGTCTGGCATTGCCCCCGCCCCGATTCATCCCAAGCATAAAACGGTGATTTCTTCCTACACCCACGCGGTGACGTTTGGTGACGAGCCCATTCTCATTGGCGAGCGCATCAATCCCACGGGCAAGAAGCGCTTCAAGCAGGCACTCGTGGAGAACGATATGGACTACATTCTCACCGAGGGACTGAATCAGCAGGAGCGCGGTGTTCACGTTTTGGACGTGAACGTGGGTCTGCCCGATATCGACGAGTGCGAGATGCTGACACGCACGGTCTGCGAGCTGCAAGCCGTGACTGACCTGCCGCTCCAAATCGACACATCGGACACCGCCGCCATGGAGGCGGCTCTGCGCCGCTACAACGGCAAGGCTATGGTCAACTCGGTCAACGGAAAGGCCGAGAGCATGGCGGCTGTGTTCCCGCTGGTCAAGAAATACGGCGGTGTCGTGGTGGCTCTGACGCTGGACAAGAGCGGGATCCCCTCTACCGTTGAGGGCCGCTTCGCCATCGCGCAGCGGATTGTGGATACGGCGCGCACCTACGGCATTGACAAAAAGGATATCATCTTCGACACCCTCGCCATGACCATCAGCGCCGACACGGGCGCGGCTTGCGTGACTCTCGGCGCGCTGGAGAAGATTCGCCGCGAGCTGGGCTGTCATACCTCGCTGGGCGTTTCCAACGTATCCTTCGGACTTCCCTGCCGCGACGCGGTCAACAGTACCTTCTTCGCGATGGGACTTGAGCGCGGACTGTCGGCGGCCATCATGAACCCCTATTCGACCGACATGATGAAAACCTGCTATACCTACCGCGCCCTGCGCGGACTGGACGCCAACTGCGCGCAATACATTGAAAAGGCGGCGGATTTTGCCGTAGCGGCGTCTCCTGCGGCGGCGGTTGCAACAGATGCATCCGTGAAGTCGCCCGAAAATTATGCCTCAGAATTGCAGTTGTCCATCATCAAGGGACTCAAGGACAAGGCAGCTTCCCTGACGGCCGAGCTGATCGCAAGCGTCCCTCCGCTGGATGTAGTGCAAAACGAGATCATCCCCGCGCTGAACACGGTAGGCCGCGGCTTTGAGCAAAAGACCGTCTATCTGCCCCAGCTTCTGATGAGCGCCGAGGCCGCCAAATGCGCGTTTGAGTGCATCAAAAACGCCATGTCTGCGAGCAACACCCAAACAGAGAGCCACGGATGTATCGTGCTGGCGACCGTACACGGCGACATTCATGATATCGGTAAGAACATCGTCAAGCTCCTGCTGGAAAACTACGGCTTTGACGTGGTGGATCTCGGCAAGGACGTGCCCGCCATCGCCGTGCTGGATGCCGTAAAAAAGCACCGAGCCCCTCTGCTGGGACTCAGTGCGCTGATGACGACTACGGTGCCGTCTATGGAGGAAACCATCGCTTTGATTCATAGCGAAGCGCCGTTTTGCAAGGTCATGGTTGGTGGCGCGGTGCTGACGCAAGATTATGCCGACCGTATCGGGGCAGACAAGTACGCCTCCGACGCGATGGAGGGCGTGCGCTACGCGCAGTCTGTTATGGGATAATACACGCATGGGGATATGTGACTAAGATTCGCCTTCAAGGTCTTCGAACATATCCCCCTCTATTTCGCGTATGGCGTCAAGGGAGATTCTATATCCGTCCGCCATGATGAGGACGGATTCGTATTCATCCACCCGAAGGGCTGTACCGATCCGTGTGCGATACGCGCCCCCGCTCTTTTTGACATCGGGGATAAAATAGGTAACCGTGATCTCGCCGTCCGATTCGCTGCTTACGACAAGGCGCAGCTTTGCGTCAATCTCTTCTTTTTTGTCCTCGGAGAGCTCAGCCCTTCGGTCAGTCAGGCGAGCCGCCTCCTCCACCGCGGCTTCGTAGCCCGTGAGGGCGGCGAAGGGGGCGAACTGCGCCCCACGCTCCACCATGGTCATTCTGCGGCGGTGCGAAAAGGTGGGGGCAGGCATATCTAAAATGTCGCTGTAATCGTGCAAGTCAAACGGTTTGGACACTTCCATTCCTCCCTTTTATGCTTTGTGTCCGCCGATTTGGCGGTTTCGATCCTTGGCCGTGGCCCCCTCCTCCAGATTCATGCCCTTGAGGATGGCGTTCTTTCCGTACTTTTTCTTGATTTCCAAAAGCGTTTTTTGTATGCGCTTTTCCTTCTCCTCAGCGGCAGCGGCCTCCTGCCCCTGCTCCTGCCTCTGCTCCTGCGCCTCCATGGAATCGGGCTCGTCGAACATACTGATCTGCTCGCAGGCCGTGGGTTTCTCCTTGACCTCCGATTCGGGAATGACGTGGGCGGCGGTGACGTTGATGCGGCGCACCGACAGCTTCTTATCCATAATGCGGTCGTAGAGCTCCATCGTCGCCTCAAGGATGCGTTTTGTGGAGGAGGTATGCGTGCCGAGGTTGACCGTGCCGTGCGCATGCTTGGGAATTTTGCGCCCGTAGCGATCGGTGCTGATATCCCCCCGATATTGCGCACGTTGTGCGGCGCTCGACAGATTTTCAATATCGTAGCCCACGGTCAGCACGATCTGATCGGTGACAAGGCCTTGATCCACCAGATCCAGCACGAGAAGGTCGGTCATCTCCCGCACAATCAGCCGTGCCTTGGTGAAATCGTATGGATGCTGAAGCACCTGTCCCGAGCTGATGCTGTTGGCTTCGGGACGGTAGGCCTTAATATCCGCAATGGTACAGGACTCGCGCCCCCACGCGTGGTCGATGAGCAGCTCGGCGTTGACACCGAACAGCTTATAGAGCAGGCCCTCGTTGTAGAAGTCGTTTTCACTCCCCACCGAGCACTTGGCAATATCGCCCATGGTGTAAATGCCGACCTGACGGAGGGTTTCTTCGTATCCGTGACCTACCCGCCAAAAGTCGGTAATGGGCGTATGATTCCACAGCTCGCGGCGGTAGGATGCCTCGTCCAGCTCGGCGATGCGCACGCCATCCTCGTCGGCCTCGGTATGCTTGGCCACGATATCCATAGCGATCTTGCAAAGATACAAATTGGTTCCGATGCCCGCCGTGGCGGTAATACCCGTTGTTTTCAGCACGTCACGGATGAGCATACGCGCGAATTCGTACCCCGAAACGCCCCGCGTGCGCAAATACGGCGTGGCGTCAATGAACACCTCGTCGATGGAATAGACGTGAATATCCTCGGGGGCAACATATTTGAGGTAGATCTGATAGATCCACGTGCTGTACTCCATGTAGTGCGCCATGCGAGGCGGTGCTACAATGTAGTCGATCTCCAGCGAAGGGTCGGCCAGCAGCTCAAGGTGGTTGCTGGATTTACCCCTGAAGGTATGATGCGGCGCGTGCTTTCTTCGCTCGGCGTTCGCCGCGTTGACCCGCTGAATGGCCTCGAACAAGCGTGCTCTGCCCGAAATGCCGTAGGATTTGAGCGTGGGGGACACGGCCAGGCAAACGGTTTTCTCGGTGCGGCTCGGGTCGGCCACCAGCAAATTGGTGGTCATGGGATCCAGACCGCGTTCGTGGCACTCTACCGATGCATAAAAGGATTTCAGATCAATGGCAATATACACCTTCTTTTGCCCATCCATGCACCTCACCTCCCCCAATTTTTCTCTACAACTATTATACCAAATATTCGCTCGCATTTCAAGTTGATTCTGCAAATCTAAAAAGGAAAAATATGACCATGAAGAACACCGCGCACACTGCTGAAACGCACACCGCTGAAAAATTGCTGGCTCATTACAATTCATACCCCTGCATGGCACCGCAGGACGTCTTCAAATTTCTGCATCAGAGCACGTTTGGTTGTGAGCATATCGTCACCGACGAGAAAACCGCGGTCGACCGTATACGCAGGGAGGCAGAAGAGCTCAGGGCAGTGGATGCCACCACGAAAAATGAACCGCTGGACGGCGATTTCAGCCGCGTTCATCTCGGTTACCTTGCCACGGGACTTTCGGCGCAAACTTTAGGTAAGCTTCTCTGCCTGTCATCCAAAATGTGTACGCATGACGTGGGTGAATTGGAGAGAAAATTGAACGTCGCGCGCCGACTCGTTGCCGAAGGACGTCTGCCCCTTGATGGGCAGGCGTTTTCCGAGGAGGTGGATGCGTGGAAAAAGCAAGGATATGCACCCCTGCACCACTCGGAGGCTTTTCGGGCAGAGTATCGACCTGCCTACCGCGTGATCCATAACCGATTCGTTCCCTTTATTCCGTTACTGGCAAGACTGGACACGCTTCTGGCCAAGGGGCCGATTTTGCTGGCCCTTGAGGGCGGGAGTGCGTCGGGAAAAAGTACGCTGGGAGATATTTTGCAATCGATATACGACTGCACCGTGTGCCACATGGATGATTTCTTTCTACGCCCCGAGCAACGGACACCCGAGCGGCTGGCACAGGTTGGAGGCAACATTGACATCGAGCGGTTCATGGACGAGGTGTTGATCCCTTTGCACAAGGAAGAGCCCGTCAACTACCGTCGATACGATTGCTCAACCGCCACGGTGCTCCCCGCTGTTCAACTGGCCGCTACCCCGCTGACCGTGATTGAGGGCGCATACTCCATGCATCCCTCGGCCCAAGGGTACTATGATCTGTCGGTGTTCCTCGACGTTGAGCGCGACACACAGCGCCGTCGCATCCAAAGGCGCAACACCCTACGAATGGCTGAGCGATTCTTCTCGGAATGGATCCCTATGGAGGAACGGTATTTTTGCGAAACTCATATCCGCTCGCGTTGCGATATGATCATCCCCATAAGCGATGAGAAAACGGATTAAATGAAAAGACTCCCGACTCAGAACCGAGTCGGGAGTCTTTCGTGTGTTACTCTACGGCAAGTCGGACCATGCGCTCGCACAGCTCGTCGTAGAAAATGCCGACAGCGGCGGCGGCTTGAGGGAGAAGACTGGTGGGCGTCATACCCGGAAGAGTGTTGGCCTCCAGACACCAAGGGGTACCGTCCGCGTCCAGTATAAAATCCAGCCGCGCGTACTGACCGAGGCGGAGGGCAGCAAAGCCCTGCTCGGTTGCTGCAACAAGGGCATCCAACTCGGTTTGCGTGAGATCAGCGGGGCAGATCTCCTCGGTCTTACCGCTTTGGTACTTGTTCTCATAATCGTAGAAACCGCAAAGCGGAATGATCTCTACGGGGGGGAGTACGCGGTCACCAAGCACGCTGACCGTCAGTTCCCTGCCAACGATCCGCCGTTCTGCCATAACGGTATCCTCATACGCGGCGGATTTGGCAATGGCCTCCTCCAGCTCTGCGCGGTCGGTCGGCATGGACACGCCCACGCTGGAGCCGCTGGCACAAGGCTTGATGACGCAGGGATAGCCGATCTCCCGCTCAATGCGGTCGGCTATGGCGGCAACGCCCTCGGAGATGCGACAAAGCACCCACGGAGGTGTGGGCACGCCCGCGCGGTGGAGGATCTGCTTGGCCAGATCCTTATCCATAGCCAAAAGACTGCCCGCATAACCGCTGCCCGTGTAACGAATGCCCTCCATATCCAGAAGGGCTTGAAGCTGTCCGTTCTCCCCCACGTCGCCGTGCAGGGCGATGAACACGCAATCCGCCTCATGGCACAGGGTGAGAATCCCCTCCCCCATTCGTTTGTCACCGTTTCCCGTAGATGACTTCAGCGCCTCCAGATCGGGGACAGTACGGCTGACGACGTAGGGCTGTATCGGCTCGCGGGAGAATGCGGGAGCCGTGCCATCAATTCCTCCTCCCGTATAGAGATCGGCCAGGCAAACGCTATGTCCGTTGCGAACCAGCGCGGCGGCGATCAGGCTCCCCGAGGACAGCGACACCTCGCGCTCGTGCGAGAGTCCCCCTGCTAAAACAACGATTTTCATATGTGTCAAGGTTTTCCTTTCATAGACATCAAAGGGGTATGCGCAAGACCACGACGCGGTCGCGACCGCCAAGATCACGGATCAACTCAAACGTCGCGCGAGGTGTATACCGCTCTGCCAATCGGCGGAGGGCGTCACCCTGATCGTACCCGATTTCCAGAATGATCATGCCGCCGGGGCACACCAATGGCGCGTAGTTCTCCAGTATGGCGCGGTAAAAAACCAGTCCGTCCGCCCCTCCGTCCAGCGCGGCGGCAGGCTCATGCCCGACCTCGGGGGAGAGCCCCCTGACCGTTTCGGTGGGGATGTAGGGGGGATTGGACAAAATGGCATCGTAGGGGGCGTTTTCGGCCAGTTTTTCAATTCCATCCGAGAGCAGATCGGCTTGCATAGGCGCAAAACGGTTGGAAACACCGTTTTTCTCGGCGTTTCGAGTGGCCAATTTCAGGGTGTCAGGATATAGCTCCAGCGCTGTCACGGTCACGTCGGGGCAATTTTTGAGCACCGACACGGCAATGCATCCACTCCCCGTACACAAATCCACCGCGCGGGCGTTCGGGGGAATACGGCGGATGGCTTGCTCCACCAGAATTTCGGTGTCAGGGCGCGGGATCAGGCAATCGGGGCTGACCTCAAAGGAAAGGCCGTAGAAATCCCACGTGCCGAGGATGTATTGCAGGGGATAACGATCCAGCCGCTTTGCGACCGCCACATCCAATTCGGGTGATGCATAAACACGGTCCCGATCACAGTAAACGGTAGCGCGACCTATGCCGCAAAACCGCTCCAGAAGAAGCACGGCCTCCTCGGCGGCATCCTCAATGCCCGCTGAGGAAAGCGCATCCGCGAGTGTTCGATAGGAATACGGCATGAGCAACCCTCACCTCCCGCAAATGAATTTACAAGGATTATTATATCATACCGCCCGATGGAAAGATAGGGTGATTTTGTAACATTTTTCGCGCGAACATTTTTTCGCGTTCAGACTCCCGGCAGAAAATAATGCTGTTTTTTTCAAAAAGTTGTGACAAAACGGATTTTTTATGGTATAATGAAAATATGATATCACGATATCACGATATCACGATCAAACATACGGGCTTGATGGGAGGCTGACACATGGGAATACGAAACGCGCTCTATATCATGACGGCAAGCACGTCTGACGATGCACTGGAGCTCATTGACACGATTCCTTATACCCACATTGTATACTCCTTGATCGCGGCACTCATCTGCCTTGCCATCGTGCTGCTGTTCAAGTCACACTTTACGAAAATACTGTTCGGATGCGCGTTTTTCATCTGCCTTTGGATGGCAACGAAATACGCATTCGGCTCCGACTCCATCATCACCCAGGTCATGTGCTGGGTCACGGCTGCGGCGGTGTGCGTGCTGACCGTTGCCATCGTCAACCGCATTGATTGGACAAAGCTACGCGGCAAGCGCGGGTCTTGATAGATTCTATTACGAAAGGACGTTTACTATGCCTACCACAACTTCAACCATGGGAAAAAATACGTGGTTCATTGCCGACGGCTACATGAGCGACACCGTCAACGGTGATTTCGTCAGCCACGAGGCGGTTTGCGTGCTCAATCTCTCGGGAGAGACGGCGCACATTGATCTCACCCTCTACTTTGAGAATGCCGAGCCCCTGCGTGGGTTGCACGCCACCTGCGAGCATGAGCGCACCCACCACATCCGCCTTGACAAGCTGGTGAGTGACGAGGGTAAAACCATCCCCCGCAACACCCCCTACGCCATTTTGGTGGAGAGTGACCGCCCTATTATCGTTCAGTGTTCT
>JAEIGA010010776.1_pt1 | contig 13872 bp, 11 predicted proteins | sample 9270691 | NCBI WGS metagenome assembly JAEIGA01 (sample SAMN17057246, study PRJNA624740) | gut metagenome | biome: biome; isolation source: fecal sample | host: Bos grunniens | place: China: Xizang | collected 2019 | reverse complement strand
TTGTGGTAAATGTGTAAATGAATTGGCATGTCCTGCCATTTCAAAAATCAATGGAAGAATCAATCTCGACAAATCACAATGTGACGGATGCAACGTTTGTATTCAGGTTTGTAAATATGGCGCTTTAGAGGCAGGCAGGTGATAATATGGATAATAATTATAACATTTATATTTGTGGCGTTGGAGGTCAAGGAATAATCACAACATCAACAATCATCGGGGAAGCCGCAATGAATCAGGGATTGGATGTGGTCATGAGTGAAATTCACGGAATGTCCCAAAGAGGGGGATCCGTTTCCACCGAACTTAAAATCGGAGGATACAATTCTTCAATTATTCCTAAACAGGGTGCTGACATGTTGCTTTCTTTTGAACCTATCGAAACAGTCAGGGGTTTGGATAAAGCAAACAGCAATACTAAAATCGTTTACAATACCCATCCGATAGTTCCTTCTTCATCAGATAAGCCATATCCTAGTGTGGAAATCATAACAACTATTTTGAAGGAGAATTTTGAGCATGTGCTTCCAATCGACGGTACAAAATTAGCTATTGATGCAGGAAGCGTATTGGCGTTAAACATGGTTCTTTTAGGTGCTGTCACTGCTGATGATAAATTTCCATTGACAAAAGACGCTGTTATCGATGCAATGAAAAATAATTTAAAACCTAAATTCCATGAGATGAATTTAAAAGCTATTGAAAGTGGGTACAATTCAATTAAAGGTTAAAAATTTAAATAGTATTTAAACAAATAATTTAATTAGATATTAAAAGAGTGGTACTATGGCTTACAAAATTGACAATGCTATTATCAAAAAAGATAGGAATGGGAAGTTAACATTAATTGACCCTGAAAATGTTTTTGGGGATGAAGATGCGTTCATTGCTGTTAAAAGTGAAGATTTGATTACTATTCAACTTTTAATCAATGGAATCATGAAAAATGATTTCAAGACTTGGAAAGAGTTAGGTTCTATTCCTGATAATGAACCACTTAAAAGCCTTTTTGTCCGTTTAGGATATTCAAGAGAAGATATTGCTAAATTATTAAAAGAATTTTAGCTTTTTTTCTTCACTTTTTTTATATTAGATTTTTTTTTAAAACTTTCGCTATTTTTTGTAAAATTGCTTTCATTTTAATTTATTGATTTAATTTCGCAATATTTGCGGATAAGACTGAAGTGTCTTTAGAAAAAATAGTTGAAATAAAAAATAAAAATAATTTGTAGAAAAGAGCTAGTCTTTTCTATAAATCTTTAATGTCGTTTTCGTCTAATATTTTAACGTTGCTTTCTTTTAGAGCGTCAATAGCTTTTTCCATATTTTCTAATCTCATAACAACAATAGCTTCATCAGTTTTGCTGCTTACGAATGCATATAGATATTCTAGATTGATTCCTTTTTCATCAAAAACAGCTAATGTTGAGTTTAATCCATTAGGTTCATCTGGAACTGCTAAAATTATGACCTCATTTTCTTTTACAATAAATCCATCGTTTTCAAGCGCTTCGATAGACTTCTCATTATCGGAAACGATTAATCTTAAAATTCCATATTTTGATGTATCAGCTATTGAAAGGGCACGAATATTAATATCTGCTCTAGCTAATGTATCAATAGCTTTTTTGATTCTTCCTTCTTTGTTTTCTACAAAAATTGAAATTTGTTTGACTGCCATTTTACCACCTATTCAAAGTTCCTCTCATCAATTACACGAACTGCTTTACCTTCACTTCTTGGAAGTGTTTCCGGTTCACAAATAGTAACGTCAACTCTAAGACCTGTTTCTGATCTGATGGATGCCTGAATTTGTTTTTCAACCCTTTCCATTTCTTTCATCTCATCAAAGAATAACTCTTTTGAAGCTTCAACTTTCACTTCCACTTCATCCAGGATATCAGGTCTTGTTACATGAATCATATAATTAGGACTGATTCCTTCGATTTTAAGCAATGCCTTTTCGATTTGTGAAGGGAATACCATAACACCTTTGATTTTTAACATGTCGTCGCTTCTTCCGGTGATTCTTGTCATTCTTACGGTTGTTCTTCCGCAATCACATTTTTCACCAATAATTGAAGTCAAGTCTTTTGTTCTAAATCTTAAAATAGGCATTCCTGTTTTAGTTAATGAAGTTAGAACAAGCTCTCCCTTTTCACCGTAGTCAAGGGTTTCTCCTGTTTCGGAATTTATGATTTCAGGATAGAAATGATCATCTTGGATGTGCATTCCATTTTGGAATTCACATTCTTGAGCCACACCAGGACCCATAACTTCGGTTAAACCATAGATATTAAAGGTTTTAATTCCCAAGGAGGCTTCTATTCTTTTTCTCATTTCAACGGTCCACATTTCTGCACCGTGGATTCCGGCTTTTAGATTAATGTCTTCAAGAGAGATTCCTGCCTTTTCTCTTGATTCTCCAAGATACATTGCATAAGAGGGAGTACATGTTAGGATATCACTTTGGAAATCAACCATTGTGTCAAGTTGTCTTTGTGTGTTTCCAGCGGAAATCGGGATTGTAATTGCACCCATACAATTTCCACCGTGGTGTATACCAAAACCGCCAGTAAATAATCCGTATCCGTAAGCGTTTTGAATGATGTATTCTTTTTCAGCTCCTGCCATCTTAAGTCCGCGCGCAATGCATTCTCCCCATATGTCCAAATCATTCTGGGTGTATGCGGTCACGGTCGGTTTTCCGGTTGTTCCGGATGATGCGTGCACTTCTACAATTTCTTCACGAGGAACTGCAAGCAATCCTAATGGGTAAGCTTCCCTCAAATCGCTTTTAGTTGTAAATGGAATTTTTTCAATGTCTTCAAGAGTTTGGATGTCTTCAGGTTTTAAACCGATTTCATCAAATCTTCTCCTGTAAAATTCAACATTCTCGTATGCATGTTTCACGCTTTCCTTAAGTCTTTCAAGTTGCAGTTTTTCCTTTTCTTCTTTGCTCATACATTCAGCTTTTTCGTTCCAAAACATAGTATCCCTATTTCATCAAAGTTCTTATAATGTTTAAATATTTACTTTTAATATTATAAAAAGCTATTATTTTGCTTATCTAACTTTTTAATTATATATCATTTTCAATGAAAAAAATTAAACTAAACGTAATGTACCAAAAAGTACATTAATGTATATTTATGTCAAAATATTTATATATATTCATTTTTAATATATAATAATTGTAATATTAATAATTTTTAATATTTAGAGGTAATTATTTATGAACGTAATGATTTTAGCAATTGTATTTATAATTTACATATTCGCTCTCGTATTTGTAGGTTATTATGCATACAAAAAAACTCATTCCTCTGAAGACTTTATGATCGCTGGTAAGGATACGCACCCATTCATTATGGCAATGAGTTATGGGGCTACTTTTATTTCGACAGCAGCTATTGTTGGTTTTGGTGGAGTTGCTAGTGAATATGGTATGAGTGTTTTATGGTTGGCTTTCTTAAACATCATTATTGGTGTATTCATCGCCTTTGTATTTTTAGGAAAAAGAACCCGTAGAATGGGGCATTCTTTAGATTCCTTAACTTTTCCTGAGTTTTTAGGCAAACGTTTTGACTCAAAATTCATCCATTATTTCTCAGGATTGATAATTTTCTGTGCAATGCCTTTATATGCTGCGGTGGTTTTAATCGGAGCGGCAAGATTTTTAGAATCATCTTTATTAATTGATTTCAGTATTGCTTTGCTTATTTTATCTATTATTATCACATTCTATGTATTGTTTGGTGGAATACGTGGTGTAATGTATACAGACGCACTCCAGGGTACAATCATGGTTGTTGCAATGGTGTTCTTGCTTGTTTATGTATATTGGTTACTTGGGGGAATCGATACCGCAAACACAGCATTGACAAATATGGTTAATTTATATCCTGCAGATGCGCTTGCAACAGGAGGTACGGGATGGACGGCATTCCCAGAGTTTGGTACACCATTCTGGTGGTCACTTGTATCATCCACATTAATCGGTGTAGGTATCGGGGTTCTCGCACAGCCTTCATTGATTGTAAGATTCATGACAGTTAAATCAGATAAGGAATTGAACAGGTCTGTTTTAATTGGAGGTATCTTCATTGCAATCATGCCAACCACCGCATATATCGTAGGATCACTTTCAAACGTATACTTCTATGATAAATTGGGAAAAATTGCAGTGGATGTGGTTGGAGGAAACATTGATAAGGTTATTCCGACATTCATTACAATGGCCCTGCCTGAATGGTTCGTATACATCTTCCTATTGTCCCTGATTGCAGCGGCAATGTCAACAATATCTTCACAACTGCACACACAGGGTACAGCATTCGGTGTGGATATCTACGGAACAATAAGGGAAAAATCCAAACAGAAATTGGACCAGATCAGTATCTCAAGGGTAGGTATCTTAATAGCTATTATCTTGGCATTAGTGATGGCATACTCACTTCCGGGAAGTGTGGTTGCACTTGGAACAAGCCTGTTCTTTGAAATCTGTGCAGCAGCGTTCTTGCCGGTATTTTTAGGTGCGCTTTACTGGAAAGGCATTACAAGACTTGGAGCTATTGCAGGAATTCTTTCCGGAACAGCCGTCAGCTTATTCTGGCTGGCTTTCGTATTCAAGAAAACTGCAGTGGGACTTGGAATATGCCAGTTCGTATTCGGTGTTGAAACATTGCTGCCGGCTGCACCATGGCCGTTCATTGATGTTATGTTGATAGCAGTTCCAGTTTCAGCTTTATTCACAATCGTTGTAAGTTTACTTACCAAACCTCCTGCAGATGAGGTCATTGATAAAGCGTTTGAAAACATTGATACAAAAGGAAGTGATGCATAATGGGAATTTTAGGAATTGAAGACCCATTGATTTGGGGAGTTTATCTTGGAATTATCCTATCCACACTTTTATGTATTGTTTATGGTATTATAAACTGGAATAAGGGAGATTGAGTTCTCGTTTAAAGTTTAAATTTGATTTCATTTGTTATATCGAAACAGGTGATTTGGAGTTATTGGATAAATAACTCAACTTTTTTTTATTTTTTCAGCTACTTGATTTTTAGAGATATTTTCACTTCATTTTCATTGAATTTATCTTTAACCATTTTTGATGGCAGTTATTTTTCACGAATTTTATAAGAAAAACTGACTGGTTTGACTTTGCATTTTTTGTCAGATTCAAAATATTTATATATTAATAATGATAAACTATTAGTCGGAAGGAACATTCCTTCCGATAGTGTCCTTCCGACTAGGTATTTTTTTTAAAATTAATTTAGTCAAAAGGGTTTCCACTTTCAATATTATTCAACTAAGTGGATAATATACTAAAAAGTGATGTGAGAAAATGTCAGCAGAAGATAATAAATTAGACCAAATAATAAAAACAATCGAAGCAAATGATATAAAATTTTTGAAATTAGAGTTCTCAGACATACATGGATTACCAAAAAGTATGGCTGTACCTCTTAAAAAAGCTAGTGATGTAGAAGATATTGTAAATGACGGATTATTATTCGACGGATCATCAGTAGCCGGATTAGCTTCTATTAATGACAGTGATTTACTTGCAAAACCTGATATCGACACCTTCTCAACAATTCCATGGAGGCCTGAAGTAAAAGGTACAAGCAGATTCATATGTGATATTTTCACTACTGAAGGAAAACCATATGATGGTGATCCAAGGGGAGTACTTAAAAAATCATTACAGTTAGCAGAAAAAAGAGGATACCAATTCAATATGGGTCCGGAACCTGAATTCTTCATTATCAAAAAAGATGAAGATGGAAATTACGTGCCTGCAGATGATGCTGAATACTTCGATGTAGAGCCATTAGACCAAGGTACTGACATTAGAAGGGAAATCGTGTTAGGTTTAGAAAAATTGGATTTCAATGTGGAAGTCAGTCACCACGAAGTGGCAGCAGGCCAACATGAAGTCGACTTTAAATATGCAGATGCTTTAAAAACCGCTGATGCTGTAATTACATTTAAAGAGGCAGTCAAAGCAATGGTTAATAAATTAGGATTTAAAGCAACATTCATGCCAAAACCGTTCCTTGGAATTAACGGTAGTGGAATGCATTGTAATCAGAGTTTATTTAAAGATGGACAAAACATTTTCTATGATCCAAACACTGAAAATCAAATATCACAAGACGCATTGTACTTCATTGGAGGATTATTGAAACATGCACAGGCTTTATCAGCAATCCTATCTCCAACTGTTAACTCTTATAAACGTTTGGTGCCAGGTTATGAAGCACCATGTTACATAGCTTACGGATTTAAAAACAGATCAACATTATTAAGGATTCCTGCATCCCGCGGATTAGGTACAAGAATCGAGTGCAGATCAGCTGACCCATCATGTAACCCATACCTAGCATTCGCAGCATTGCTTGAAGCAGGTTTAGACGGTATGGACAATAAAATAGATCCTGGTGAACCAACTGAAGAAAACTTATTCGCATTATCCGAGGATGAAATCAACCAAAGAGGAATCAGCAATTTACCAACAAGCTTATGGGAAGCATATCATTCCTTAGAAGAGGATGAAGTAATCAAAAACGCAATCGGAGAAAAAGTGTTCAACCAATTCTATAGCATCAAAAGAGCAGAATGGGATGCTTACAGAATACAAGTATTCGATTATGAAAGAGATGAATATTTAAATGTATGAAGTTTCCTTTATTGGTGGCCAAAACTGAAATCCTCTCATTGAATTGGTCACCAATTAAACTTAAATTTTTTGGAGGTATGAAAAAAATCTGTGAGAATCATTAGAATTTTAAAATTATTTTTTAGGGCATATGGTAATTTTAAGATAACATTAGCAGGCATATAAATTTCGAATCAATATTTTATTATTTTTTTAAGGCATATGGTAATTTTGAGATATTGGTTGATAGGCATATGTGGATGAATCAACTGAAATAGCGATTTAAATTAAATCAACCAAGATCAGAAATATTTTGATACGTTTTACCAATTATTTTATTTGGAGGCAGAAAATGTGTGGAATAGCAGGCGTAATATACAAAGATAAAAAGACTCACCCTGTAGGGGAAACATTGACTTCAATGTTGGAATCACTGCAGCATAGGGGACCTGATTCAGCAGGTTATGCAATATACGGCAGTTTGAATTTTCCTGAAAACTACTATCAGTTAAACGTTGAAGTAAAAAGAAGACGTGGGGCATTAGACAATTTAAAATCATTATTAAATCAGATAAGCCCGATATTTGAAGAGGAGCTAATAGAGTCTGTAGGGGACTCAGATGTATATAAATGTAAAATAACATTGGATGAATTTTCCCTTCTACATCCGTTTATAAGAGAAATCGACGAATTGGAAAATGTCAGGGTCATCAACGGTTCACATTCATTTGAAATGATAAAGGACACCGGAAAAGTAAAGGACATTGCTAAAAGATTTGATGTCCAAAGCAGGATGGGAACACATGGTATAGGACATACCCGTTTTGCAACTGAAAGTGGTGTCGACCGTTATCACGCACACCCATATCAAAGTTACATCATACCGGATATAACTGTGGTACATAATGGCCAAATCACCAATTACTGGAAAATAAGAGATCCGCTAGAGAGAAAAGGACATACTTTCGAATCATTTAATGATACAGAGTGCATCGTTCATTATATGGCTGATAAACTTAATCAAGGCTATAAATTGGAAGAGGCATTGGATCAGGCGGTAATTGATTTGGACGGTCCGTTTTCAATATTGGTTGGAACACCTAACGGAATCGGTATTGCAAAGGATAAACTTGGTCTTAGGCCGGGCGTAATGGTAGAAACTGATGAAATTTTCGCAATAGCTTCAGAAGAGATGGCATTGCATAATGTAATCGATTCTGACCATATAGAACAAATTGCGCCAGGTGAAACAAGATCTTACACCATCTAAAAAGGGGTTTTATCATGAAAGAATATGTTATTGATGCAAAAAGTATAGATGGTAAAGAATTGAATCGTACCATAAAAGAGCAGGCTGTATCTCATGACAAGCTCATTATTGATAATCCAGAATCCCGACACAATATCTGTGCAGGTTTAACCGAAGATGTGGAGATTGAAATCAACGGTTCTGCAGGTTATTTCGTTGGAACAATGGTCAACGGACCAAGGATACACATCAAAGGAAATGCAGGTTGGTTCGCTGGAGATAACATGACAAAAGGTGAATTGATTATCGAAGGAACTGCAGGTGACGGTGCAGGACAGGGAATCTATGGCGGAACAGTGATAGTGAAAGGAAGCACAGGCTCAAGAACCGGCGAAATCATGAAAGGCGGAACTGTCATAATTGGCGGAAACAGCGGATTCATGACAGGATTGCTCATGATGGGAGGCAAACTCATAATTCTTGGTGATGTAACCGATGACGTCGGCGAATCAATTATGAGAGGAAGCATTTATGTTCTTGGAGATGTGAAAAGCTTAGGAAAGAATGCCGTTATGGAAAAAACCACACTTGAAGATCAAAGGGATCTGAAAGAAATCTTAACAAAATATGGTTTTGAACTGACTGATTTAGATTATACAAATTTTAAAAAAATCGTTAATATGCAATAGGAGCTAAAAAAATGAGCGAACATAGAATAGCTATGGTTGGAACACCATGTGAGATTATGGCAGCATCCAAACTGCAACACTATACAGATAGCCCTATTGATGTTAAACTGGGCTTATTTTGTATGGAGAATTTTTCATATAAATACTTCGTAAATCTCTTGAAAGAGTACGATTTGAAAATGGACGACATAGAAAAATTCCAAATTGACAAAGGATTCGTATCCTTATTACTAAAAACTAAAGAAACAGTTAAAATACCTCTATCAGTAGCTAAGAGGATTATCAGAAAAAACTGTAACATTTGCGTTGAATTGACATCCGAAACATCTGACATTTCAGTAGGGTCCATAGGGTCAGATGACGGATGGTCAACATTAATCATCAGAACTGAAAAAGGTGAGGAAATAGTTAACGGAGCAATAGAACAGGAGTTCATAGAAGCTAAAGAGCTTACTGGATCACAATTTGGTTTGCTAACCAAAATTGCGGAAAGTAAAATTAGCAAAAATCTGGAAGAAATTGAAAAAAGAGAATTCTTGGCTCGTCCGGTTTTATACCAAAGAAACAAATCCGACGAATCAATCAATAAAGAAATTTCAGATGCACAATTTGTGGATTTAAGGTCAAACGTTATTGATGTTGGGGCATGTGTGCTCTGCGGAGCATGTGAATATGCCTGTCCGGATAATCTGATAACAATTGATGATACAAAACCAAGGATGAAAGGCGAATGTCCGGAGGACTGTCATGCATGCTTTACAGTCTGTCCAAGAACTTTCATACCTGAAGACTTACGCAATGACAATTCCAAAGCTATTGGTGACTTTATAAAAGTGTTGTCCGTCAAATCCTTGAAACACAGTCAGGGTCAAGACGGTTCAATCGTTACAACATTATTGGACTATTTGCTTACCAACAAGATTATAACAGAAGCCCTTATAGTGGATAAGCAAGATCATTTGGCCTGGAAACCTTATGCAAAGGTAACCAGCGATATTGATGCGGTTGTTAAATCCGGAGGAACAAAATATTCAGTCTGTCCGGTATTCAAACCGTTAATAGATATGGAAGAGGGGGTAAATTAGATGTCATTTACTGTTGAAAGAAAAATAGAGATATGTAAACAGAATAATGATAGGCCGGGATGCTGCTGGTATTTATGCGACCATCCTAAACAGTCAGCATGTAAAAACTGTTACAGCTGCTACTCAAATTGCCCTCATAACGTTTATGAAGTAATCAATGATGAACCTCTGCCGATACGTCAGGAAAATTGTGTAGGATGCAAAATCTGTGAAGAGATGTGTCCGACACATGCGATATATGTCAGACCTCTTGCCGATGAGGGCAGAGGAGTATGGTCAAATTCAACAATGGTTGAAATCAAACGTAAAAGCCAAACCGGAGCATATAAAGTGCGCGGTTGCGGATTAACCAGAAAGATCCCGTCATTCGATGACTTAAGCATATTGCCTGCACAGGTATCAAGGCCTCCAATAGACTCATATAGGGAAACATGCAAAACTTCCGTGGTTCTCGGAGACAGGTTTGCGGAAAACCCTATTGAGATAGACACTCCTATCATGATTGGAGCAATGTCTTTCGGTGCATTAAGTAAAGAGGCAAAGATAGCATTAGCTATTGGAAGCAGTAAAGTAGGTACAATAACCAACACCGGTGAGGGAGGCATGCTTCCTGAAGAGAGGCATTATGCAGACAAATTGATTGCCCAATATGCATCAGGCCGTTTTGGAGTTTCAGCCAGCTATCTCAACAATGCAGAAGCTGTTGAAATAAAAATAGGTCAGGGTGCAAAATCCGGTATGGGAGGACACTTGCTTTCCCACAAAGTAACTGCAGAAGTGGCAAGGGTTAGGAATATCCCAGAAGGAACCTCAGCACTAAGTCCCGCCAGGCACATGGATATTGTAGGGCCTGAGGACTTAGGAATGAAAATCAATCAGCTTAGGGAAATCACTGACTGGAAAATACCTATCATCGTAAAATTCGCTTCCGGAAGAGTGGAGCAGGATGTAAAAATTGCTGCAAAAGCAGGGGCTGACATAATAGTCGTTGACGGTATGCAGGGAGGAACCGGTGCAGGACCTGAAGTGGTTACCGAACACGCTGGTATCCCTACAATAGAAGCTATTGTAAAGGCTGATGATGCCCTTAAGGATATAAACTTAAGAAGTGAAGTAAGTCTTGTTGCTGCAGGGGGAATAAGGTCTGGAGCTGACGTGGCAAAGGCAATAGCCTTAGGTGCTGATGCGGTATATATCGCAACATCCGCATTAATCTCCATAGGTTGTAAAGTCTGTCAAAGCTGTTCTGAAGGCATCTGCCCTAAAGGAATTGCAACACAAGACAGAGTGCTTAGAAGAAGAATTGACCCTGTAAGAAAAGGTCAGCAAGTTGCAAATTACATTGAAGCAATGACTCAGGAAGTAACATCCTTAACTCAACAAGCAGGAAATACCGATATAGAAAATCTTGAGCGTCAGGATCTTGTTGCATTAACTATGGAAGCTTCACAATTAACAGGAGTTGCAATGAGCAAGCAGTATTAGTGAATGTGGAGTTGTTAGTGATGATATTCAATATGTTAACATGTCAAATTCAAGAGGAAAATGGAATTTTTAAAAAATTAAGAACAGATATCAGGAGACATTATTATGGCCGCATTCGATAGAATAAAAACAGGAATTCCAGGGCTTGATGAGGCTTTGGACAATATTCGTTTAGGGGATAATGTAGTATGGAATGTTACTAATCTCAATGAATTTTCTTACTTCGTCAATCCTTATGTAAAGCAGGCAAAAGAGGATAACCGGAATCTAATCTACATTCGATTTGCTAATCATCCTCCGTTAATAGAAATGACTGATGAGGATTTTGAATTGCTTGAAAAAGAACAGAACAATCCTGACACGGAATTCTGTATGATAGAGCGGGACGGAATCAAGATATATCATGTGAATCCTTATAACCAATTTGAGACATTTACCCTGGAAGTCCATAGAATCATAGAGAAGGAAGGCTTTGACGCATTCTATGTTTTCGACTGTTTAAGTGACCTTCAGGCGGTTTGGTCAACGGATTTGATGATGGGTAATTTCTTTAAGGTTACTTGTCCATTCCTGTTCCAATTGGATACTGTAGCATATTTCCCGATTATTCGTGGAAGACATTCATATGATGCTATTGCTAAAATCCGTGAAACTACACAACTGTTCCTGAACGTATACTCAAATTCTCCAGAGGAAGTCTACGTTTCCCCATTGAAGGTGTGGAACAGATATTCCCAAACAATGTTTCTGGGGCACAAGTTCAACCCTCAAACAGGATTGGTCAAGGTTTTGAAGGACGGTCAGGAAGTCAGCAGATATTACAAGATTATCAACGATTCGGACAAATACCAGAACGGCCAGACTTTGGACAGTTGGGAAAGGTATATGCTTCAGGTCAGAATGAAGTATGATGAAGGTAAAAACATCGATGAGGACTGCGATAAGATTTGTGAGCTGATGATGACAAAAGACGAAAGGATGCTTTCCAAAATCAAGGAATACTTCACTTTTGAGGATTATATCACAATTTATGATCGCCGTATAGGCAGTGGACTGGTAGGGGGTAAATCCTGCGGAATGCTGCTTGCAAGAAAAATAATCGAAAAGAATTGTCCGGACATATACAATTACAGTTTTGAACCGGATGATTCATTTTACATAGGTTCCGATCTCTTTTATACTTACATTGTTTCAAATGACCTTTGGGATCTTAGGGTAAAGCAGAGAACCAAAGAAGGTTACTATAAATATGGAAAGGAACTGGAAGAGGCTCTTAAAAACGGTACCTTTTCAGATGCCATTAAAAAGGAATTCATTCATCTATTGGATTATTTTGGGCAAAACCCTATCATCGTCAGGTCAAGTAGTTTCCTTGAAGACGGATACGGAAACGCATTTGCGGGAAAATATGAATCAGTGTTCTGTGTAAACAGGGGAACTCTTGAAGAACGTCTTGCCGCATTTGAGGAAGCGGTAAAAACAGTATATTCAAGTACTATGAACATTTCCGCTTTGGAATATCGTAAAATAAATGATTTGGATGATACTGATGAGCAGATGGCTCTTTTGGTTCAAAGGGTTTCAGGTTCCTATTATGGGGACTATTTCTTCCCGACCGCGGCAGGTGTAGGATTTTCATACAGCCCATATTCCCCGCTTCCGGACATGGACAACAGCAAAGGAATGTTAAGGCTTGTAATGGGTCTCGGTACAAAGGCTGTTGACAGAACCAAAAAGGATTATCCAAGAATTATCAATCTGGACAAGCCTGAGGTGACCCTGACCAAAGATATAAAAGAGAAACACAGATACTCACAGCATTATCTGGATGTCATAGATTTAAAGAACATCAGTCTGCATGACATTCCTGTCGATGAAGGTCTGGATATCATTCCAAGGCATGCAAAAAGGGTTCTTGTCGAGCATGACCGCGAAGCCGAAAGAATGTTCCGCGACCGTGGCCAACGCCGTGAAATAGTATTTGTTAACTGTGAGGGAATCGTAAAGAATCATCAGTTCATCGATGAGATGAAAGAGATTTTAAATACATTGCAAACAGCATACGACTATCCGGTTGACATAGAATATACCGTCAATGTTGGGGAAGACAAATCCTATAACATAAACTTGCTGCAATGTCGCCCTCTTCAGGTTTCAATAAACAATGAAGCTATTGAAATGCCTGAAGATAAAAACGTTTTCTTCCACATTAAGGAATCCTCCATGGGAATGTCACGAAAGAACACTATAGACACCATCTGTTATGTTGATCCGCATAAATATTATGAATATCCTTATGCTCAGAAAAGTTCGATATCCCGCGTAATCAGCGACGTGAATACCTATTGCAAAAATAACGATAAAACCGCTATTTTAATAGTTCCTGGAAGAATAGGTACTTCTTCTCCTGAATTGGGTATTCCTGTAGTCTTCGCGGACATTAGCCATTTCTCAGCAATTCTTGAGGAATCCTATAGTGAAGTGGGTTATATGCCGGAATTATCTTTCGGAAGCCACATGTTCCAGGATCTGGTGGAAGCGGAAATCTATTACGGAGCATTGTTCGAAAACGAGAAAAAAATAGAGTTTAACAAGGATATGGTCTATGATTATCCTAATATCCTCAAAGACATAAACCCTAACCTGAATGATGAAATATATTCTATGATACAAGTCATCGACTTTGATGAG
>JAEIGA010010775.1_pt1 | contig 13872 bp, 13 predicted proteins | sample 9270691 | NCBI WGS metagenome assembly JAEIGA01 (sample SAMN17057246, study PRJNA624740) | gut metagenome | biome: biome; isolation source: fecal sample | host: Bos grunniens | place: China: Xizang | collected 2019 | reverse complement strand
TAAGCACCAAGAATAGGATTGTATTATAGGCGAATTGTCCTTATCTTTGCTGACGATACGATTTTATTAACCTTAGGAGTATCAGGACTTGTGATAATCAAGAGTGAAAGGGGCGTAAATTTAGGCGTAAAAAAGTAAATCCCCTCCACACTGCTGTGTAGAAGGGATTTTAGAGGTCTGAAGCGGATTCGAACCGCTGTAGACGGTTTTGCAGACCGTTGGTTAAGCCACTCGCCCATCAGACCGTTCCGAAATAACAAATTACTTTGTCATTACAGAGTGCAAAGATAGAAACATTTTTCCAATATGCAAAATATTTAGCACGTTTTTTACAAATTATATGTTCTAACCCGCAAAAAATGGTATTAACGTGGTAAGGTGGGTGATATGATTACTAGAATTTTAGCGTGGATACGTTTGCTTTTAGAATAATTATTCGTATATTCGTAGTAGCATTACGCAATATGCAGTGTTTATAGATGGCATTTAGGGCAACGTTTGCTTATCTGCCTGGCTTGAAACCTAATGTATAATATAAACTTTAAAACTATGAAAACAAATTCTGAATTGAGACAAGATGCCAAGATGGCAATGTCGGGCAATTGGGGTGCGGGTATTGCTGTCAGCCTCGTGGGAGGATTGTTGATGTCTCTTATCGCGGTGTTACAGGGAGCGTTTGGTGAGGGCTCTGTTGTTGGAAACCTACTATATAGTGTAGCCTACATCTTCGCCGGTATTCCAATTAGTTATGGTATCTACTATGCCTATTTGAGATTCTGCCGCGAGGGGTCGCTCCAGGTAGCAAACATCTTTGGTATGTTCAATGATAGGTACTACATTAAGTCGGTGACTCTTGGTCTGCTTGTATCTATATATACAGTATTGTGGACACTGTTGCTCATCGTGCCAGGTATCATCAAGAGCTTCTCTTACTTCTTGGCGCCTTTCATCCTCTTCGACAATCCTGAGTTGTCGGCAGAGGAGGCTATATGTCGCAGTATGAAGATGATGCAGGGTCATAAGATGCGCCTCTTCCTCATCACTCTTGGCTTTGCAGGTCTCGCAATATTGTCGGCACTCTTACTCTTTATCCCAATGTTGTGGCTTGCGCCATTCTACCAGACTGTATTCGCAAAGTTTTATCAGGATGTGAAGGCTGAGACGGCTTTCTAATCCATAATGAAAAGTGCAAAACGAAGGGTTGCCCGCATATCGGACAACCCTTTGTTATGTTATTGAGGTATTTATATCTGCTTTCGCATTCGTGCCACGGGGATATCCAGCATCTCACGATACTTCGCAACCGTACGGCGGGCAATCTTATACCCCTTATCGTTGAGGATATCCATAAGGTTTTCGTCCGTTAGCGGATGGCGTTTATCCTCATTATCAATACATTCCGCAAGTATAGTCTTTATCTCGTGACTCGAAACCTCCTCGCCAGATGTGGTCTGCATACCCTCCGAGAAGAGCGACTTCAACAGAATGATTCCAAAGTGTGTTTGGATATACTTACTATTCACCACGCGAGATATTGTCGACACATCGAGGTCGGTGCGATCAGCAATATCCTTCAAAATCATTGGCTTCAGCTTACTCTTATCACCATCCTGGAAGTAGTCACGCTGGAAGTCGAGAATGGTCTGCATCGTGCGCATCAGCGTATCGTGGCGCTGCTTAATCGCCGATATAAACCACTTTGCCGAGTCTATCTTCGACTTTACGAACTGCACAGCCTCCCTATCCTCCGCCTTTATCGTGCCATCGGGAGCCACCATATCGCGCATCATATCGCGGTAGCGGCGTGAGATTCTGACCTCGGGAACACCCGACGTATTCATCGTAAGGCGCATCTGTCCATCGCTATTATCGAGCAGGAAGTCTGGCGTTATGTATGGCGTAGCATCCACGCCACCATCGCTGTACATATTTCCTGGCTTTGGCGAGAGGCTACGTATATACTCTATTGTCTCACGAAAATCCTCCTCGCTGATATCCAGGCGCTGCATAAGACGCTCATAGTGCTTCTTGGCAAAGGCCTCGAAGTGTGAGCTTATAATCTTATGCGCAAGGAGTTTATGTGGCGTATCAAGATGCTGGCGGTTCATCTGCAATAGTAAGCACTCTTGCAAGGTTCGCGCTCCGATTCCCGCTGGTTCAAGCTCCTGGACAATACCAAGAATACGCTCCACCTCCTCAACCGAGACATCCATACCTCGCGTAAAGGCAAGGTCGTCGCTCAACGAGTTGATATCCCTACGCAGATAGCCATCATCATCAATGCTACCTACGATATATATCGCCACTATAAGTTCCTCCTCGCTAAGCGAACGGAAGCGCAGCTGCTCAACGAGATACTCACCAAGCGAGTGACCATCCGAGATATACACAGGGCGTTGCTTATCATCCTTCGAGAAGTTGTTTACACGCGCCTTATACGCTGGTGTATCATCCTCCTTGCCGATATACTCCTCCACGGAAATCTTCTCTGGAGCCTCGTCGCCCTCGCTTTTAGCATCCACATCCTCCTCCAGCACTATATTCTCCTCTATCTCACGTTTTATGCGCTCCTCGAGGAGCATAGTAGGGAGCTCCAGCAGCTTTATCATCTGTATTTGCTGCGGAGATATCTTCGTTTGAAGCGAGATTGTCTGTTGGAGTCTGTGTGCCATATCAAAGTGTTGTTATTAAAAAATAAACGGTCGACCTTGTGGTCGGCCGTTTATTAGGCTTTATGGCTTAGAACTCTGCGTTCTTTGGCGTACGTGGGAATGGGATTACATCGCGAATATTACCCATACCTGTCACGAACAAGAGCAAGCGCTCGAAGCCAAGTCCGAAACCTGAGTGTGGCGCCGAACCCCAACGACGAGTGTCGAGATACCACCACAGCTCCTTACGGCTCATACCTAACTCATCTACTCTTGCACAAAGCTTGCCAAAGTCTGCTTCACGCTCCGAACCACCGATAATTTCTCCAATTTGTGGGAACAAAACGTCCATAGCGCGAACAGTCTTACCATCCTCGTTCTGCTTCATATAGAACGCCTTAATCTCCTTTGGATAGTTGATAAGGATTACAGGACGCTTGAAGTGCTCCTCAACGAGGTAACGCTCGTGCTCTGACTGAAGGTCACAACCCCACTCGCAAGGGAACTCAAACTTCTTGCCCGAAGCCTTCAAAATCTCGATACCCTCAGTGTAGTCGAGGCGTACGAAGTCGTTGTCGAGAACGAACTGAAGACGCTCCAACAAGCCCTTATCCCACATCTTGTTCATAAACTCGAGGTCCTCGCGGCAGTTCTCCATTGCATAGCGAATGAGATACTTCAAGAAATCCTCGGCCAAATCCATATCATCCTGAAGCTCATAGAATGCCATCTCTGGCTCAATCATCCAGAACTCTGCCAAGTGGCGTGGAGTATTCGAGTTCTCGGCGCGGAACGTAGGGCCGAAGGTATAAATCTGTCCCAAAGCCAACGCACCAAGCTCACCCTCCAACTGACCAGACACTGTAAGGCTACAAGGCTTACCGAAGAAGTCCTGTGAGTAGTCTACTGCGCCCTCCTCTGTACGTGGAGGGTTGCTCATATCGAGAGTCGACACGTTGAACATCGCACCAGCACCCTCACAGTCCGAAGCTGTGATAAGTGGAGTGTGGAGGTAGTAGAAACCCTTATCGTTGAAGTACTTGTGGATAGCGAATGCCATAGCGTGGCGAATACGCAACACAGCACCGAAGGTATTTGTACGAGGACGGAGATATGCGATATCGCGCAAGAACTCCAACGAGTGACCCTTCTTCTGAAGAGGGTATGTCTCTGGATCTGCGGTACCATAAATCTCAATCTTCTCGGCCTGTACCTCAACGCCCTGACCAGCGCCAAGCGATGCAACGAGCTTACCATCTACACGAAGACAAGCACCTGTGGTTACACCCTTCAATTCAGCCTCATCAATCTTTGCGAGGTCTACAACAACCTGAATGTTTGCAACTGATGAGCCATCGTTGAGCGCGATGAACGCAACGTTCTTGTTGCCACGCTTTGTACGTACCCATCCCTTGACAGTAACATCTCTGCCGTCGCCCTCCATCTTGAGCATCTCGGCAATTCTAACAAGTTTCATAAGTGTATATTATTTATTTCATTCGTTTCGTTAGTCGGATAACGCCATAATAGGCTACAAAATTACTAATTTTTTTATAAAAGATTGCTGTCTTGCCACTTTTTTATACCTTTGTGATATAGAAAGAGAGAATTAACGCTATGAAAAAGAGCATATATCTACCATTTTTGGTCGTTGCGCTGATGGTTGCAGCGGTTGACGCAGCATTTGCGCAGGCACGTATTGCCCGCACCGAGTTCCTCTGTTACGACAAGCGCGAGGATGCCAAGCGCGACATTCGCACACAGATTGACAAGTACATTGCCATAGCCCCTACGTTGCAGTTCCAGAGCGATGAGGGTGGCGTACGTGCGGTCTACGAGCAGACTATCACCGTTCCCGCATCGTGGAACGACTACAACGCCTACCTACATACGGAGAATATTGGCAATGACTACACAATCTTCGTTAACGGCCGACAGATTTCGCGTCCTATCGACAAGCACACCCCTTCGGAGTTGTTCATCTCGCCATATCTCGACCAGGGCGATAACACCGTGGCTATCGTTGTTGTTGCCGAGCCATATATGTCGACCATCGCCGAGGATATCGCCACGTCGCCACGCACGCAGTTCTCCAACTGCTACATCTTCGCGCAACGCAAGTTGGGTATCTACGATGTCAACATCCGTCTACTCCCCGACTCGTTGAATCGCTTTGCACAGCTACACCTCGACGTTGAGGTTGATAACTCATTTTCTACGGATGAGACTATAGAGGTGGGTTACGACATCTATGCCCCTGACGGCAAGCTGATTGATTATAGCGTTAATGACCTCGCTATGACAGGTTTCTCGCGCGACACGATGCGCTTCAGGCCTTGGGTTTACCACTCCAATCCTAACCGTTGGAGCCCCGCCAACCCAAAACTATATGACCTGATGCTCTACACCAAGCGCAATGGCATTCTTTGGGAGTATATGCCTTTCAAGGTTGGCTTCGCGGAGTATGGCTATAACGATAAGGGCGAGATTACTGCCTTCGGTCAGCCACTTCAACTTAAGGAGTCGAGATACAACGCTGCGGCAGATAGAGCTACCACCGAGAAGGAGGTTAAAGACTTGAAGGCCAAAGGCATAAACTGTCTATCTCCAACCCACCCACAGCCACAGTGGTTCTACGACATCTGCGATAAAGTTGGTATCTACGTTATCGACTGCGCAGCCATCTCCTCGCCTACGGGGGCAGATGACCGCACCATATCTGGCACACCTACAAATGCTCCTTGGCTCTTGGAGGACTACCTTATGCGCGTTGAGACGATGTACCGCCGTGCGCAAAACCACGCCTGCATCATTGCCTTCCGACTCGCCAACGCCCCATCGGGCAATGGATATAACCTCTACAAAGCCTATGAACTTTTGAAGTCGTTTGGCGACACACGAGCTATCATCTACGATGGAGCCGAAGGTGAGTGGAACACAGATATCGAATAAACAATGAGGGTGCCCCAAACGGGACACCCATTATTATTCGTAAATGAGCATTTTGAGCGTGAGTGCAACGCCAAAGTGGCCGTGTTATGCAACTTCTCTACTCGTGATGATAGGGCTCGTTCTTAAGAATTGTAAACGCACGATAGAGCTGCTCGGTAAATATCGCTCTTACAAGCTGATGCGAGTATGTCATCTTCGAGAGCGAGAGTTTGCTATTTGCCCTCTGATACACCGCATCCGAGAATCCATACGGGCCACCAATGATATATACCAGACGCTTCACGCCCGACGACATACGGCGTTGCATAAGCTCCGCAAACTCAATAGAGCGCAACTCCGCACCGTGCTCATCGAGCAGCGCCACGTGGTCCGAATCGTTTATAAGACGTAGTATCGCCTCACCCTCCAGACGCTTCTGCTCCGCCTCCGAGAGTTTGCGCGTATTACGCACATCGGCAATCGTGGTGATAGCAAAACGCACATAGTGATTGATGCGCTTGGTGTACATCGCTACCAACGCCTCAACCTCCTTCATATCGGTTTTACCTACGACAATAAGCTCTACATTCATACCCTTCGTCGCTTTATCCTCCTGCCTTTTTGCACTTATATCCCGCCTTCGCGAGCAACTCGAGGACTCTGTCGCGGTGGTCACCCTGGATGATAATCTCACCATCCTTCGCCGTACCTCCCACGCCACAGCTCTTCTTCAGCTCCTTACCCAGCTGCGACAAATCCTCCTCCGAGCCTACGAAGCCACGCACCACCGTAGCCACACGACCACCCTTGAGTCTATCGAGCCATATCTTAAGATTCTGCTTCTCTGGGGCAAGTGTTGCCACCTCATCCTCACCCTCGGTTGTATAGTTAAAGTCGGGGTTTGTCGAGAATACCACACCCAGACGCTCTTTCCAATCTGACATATCGTTTTAAATTTTGGCTATAAGTTCCACAAAGTTACGAATTTTTTTATAACTTTACCCTATGAAACCAAAGAAACGCTTTAGCCGTCGCCGCAATCTTGCGGCATACAATCCCCAGCAACTTCCCGACATCCTTCCTCCCGAGGATGATAGATACCTTGTGAAGGTATATGTCGAGGGCTATGAGGATGTTGCCTTCTGGCGCTCTATTTTCGACCATTTCCGCAATCCATATCTTCGTTTTGAGATTTCGGTACCCAATCGTGATGACCTCCCCAAGGGTAAGAAGGTGCTTATGTCGATGATTGGCAAGACGAATATGGAGAGCGTCTTACTCTGCGTAGACTCCGATTTCGACTACCTCTTTGACGGTAGCACGGAACAGTCGCGCGAGATTCTCGCGGCGGAGAATATGTTCCACACATATACCTATGCCACCGAAAATTACCTCTGCTATGCCCCCTCCCTACGTAACGTCTGTGTCAAGGCTACGAAGAACGATATGCGTATCTTCGATTTCGAGCGATTTATGGCCGCCTACTCTCGCGCCATATACCCACTCTTTTTGTGGTATGTCTACTCCGCACAGCTATCCCACGAGAGCGTCTTCACGTTGGCCGAGTTCCGCGCCTCGGTACGTCTCGGCTATGTCGACATTCGCCGCAATGGCGAGAATACCCTCGCGTGGCTTGAGCGTAACGTCGAGCGTCGCCGCATAACCCTCGAACGCGATAACCCCGATATGATTGAGGCGGTAGAGGCCTTTGGCGAGAGGCTCAAGAGTAAGGGCGTGGAGAGTGACAACTGCTACCTCTATATGCACGGACATACGCTTATGGACAACGTCACGATGCCACTCCTTATGGCTGTTTGCGACAAACTCCGCCAGCTCTCTGTTGCCAAGATTCACAACTCGAAGGTCGAGGGCGTGGCACTTAAGAATGAGCTTAGCAACTACACCAACACGCTTCGCTCCATCCGCGATGTGCTTCTCGATAACGAGAACTACACCTCGTGTCCGCTCTACAAGCAACTTCGTGACGATATCCAGACATATCTCGATATTATGATTGGTCGCATCAAGGCCGAGCGCCCTGCGCCAGTGTCGCTACGCTGCAACTTCGAGCCATAATCACACCTCGAAAAGCCACAAACAAATATCCATAAATAGTACTTTTAGGGCCTTTTTATGCACAAAAAAGGCCCTAAAACTTTGTTATTTGCATATTTTCATATACTTCCCCTCAAAAAATGCTTGTATTTTAAATATATTTGCGTATATTTGTATTGCCAAACATAATAAGAATCGAGTTAAAAATAACCCATAAACTTAAATAATATGTCAAATCAGTGCCCGGCTACTTGCCACTCTTATACCCTTGAGCCTGAAGCAGGTTTCTCCCTATTAAATCTTAAGGCGGGAGAGAAGATGGTGGTCGAACGTGGTGACTCAAATTGCATCCTGTTCCTCACCTCTGGAAACTTTGAGATTACCTCCGAGGAGCGTCGTGATTACACGGTACGCGAAGGTCACTTCGTATTCTGCTTCCGCGCATACCAGTATGAGGTCACAGCAATTACAGACGTGGAGATTGTCCGTGCGCATTTCATCGCAGCAGGTGCGGCGTGCGACATCATTCCGTTCAATAGCATCGTAGGTAAGATTAAGAAGATAAACTACAAATTCACACAGGTTGCGATGAACGAGCCTATGATGTGCTTGTTGCAATCTATGAAGCTGTATCTTGCTAACTCGATGAAGTGCAACCACTTGCACCGCGCGAAGATTCAGGAGATGTTCGTCATCTTCAAGTTCTTCTACACCCCACAGGTACAGCTCCGCACCTTCTACAACCTCTTCGACCGCAACCAGTCGTTTGTATCGTTGGTGCGCAACAACGCCCCACGTGTTAAGACTGTTGAGGAGTTGGCCGACATCTGTGGTTTCAGCATCCAGCACTTCAATAATATGTTCAAGCAGGAGTTCCACGACACGCCATATAGTTGGATGCAGAAGCAGCGTATCTTGGAGATTGAGCGCCTACTTACCGAGACAAACGTTCCGCTTAAGAGCATCATCAAGATGTATAGCTTCACCAACCACGGTCACTTTGCACTCTTCTGTCGTAAGTATCTGAAGAAGACTCCTTTGAAGATTCGTAAGGAGGCACGCGCCAAGCGCGAGGGCCAGCCACAGGAGCAGGGCGAATAGGCTTTACCTATTATATATATGGGCAGTTGCATTGTTGCAGCTGCCCATTTTGTTTTACACCACCACGACACCGCGCACCACGCCCACACGCTATCCGTGCCCCTCTGCGCAACACGACACTGCACTCACGCCACTCCCCGCACGCCACTCTGCACACCAACAAAAAATGAGACCGACCTAAATCTCTTTAGTCGGTCCCATCATATTGATTTCAATTTCCTATTCACCTTTAGCGGCGCTTACTCCCCACCGCCTTCAGACTTTGGAGCCTCCTCCTTTGGCGTTGGCTTAAGGAACTTCATATGTGTCATAAGTGCGCTCATCGCCTTTTGCGGACTCTCACTCTTTGATTCCGCCGCCGCTGGCGCAGGTGCTGGCGACTCGGCAGGTGTAGACTCCTCTGATGCAGGCGTTGATGTTGGTGCAGGCTCAGGGGCTGGCGCAGAAACTGGTGCAGGATCATCCTCCGCCGTCGTTGCAGGCTCCTGCTTATCCTCCCTCGCAGGCGTTACAGCCTCCGCCGGAGCAATCACCTCATCTTTAGCCACCTCATCTTGACCCTTAGAGCCACCTTCGAGAGCGCTTATCACCTTATGTAGCCTTTCGGACTTACTTGTCACCTCGTTAGTAATAAGCTCCACGGTCTTCACGCGCATCGTCAACTCCCACTCCAATGCTTTGAGACTCAAGGTCTTCTCATCAACCTCCGCCTTCAGCTTAACCAAATACTCCTCATAGTTCTTGATAATAGACTCCAAGGCATCACGCTCTTTCTGCAGACGTAAAATCTCGGCATTTCTACTATCCTCCTGCTCAAGCTGTCCCAAAAGGTTATCTACAGTACTCTTGAATCTTTGTAGCGTAACAGAAGGAGTGGCAAAATGGTCAATATGCTCGGTTGGACCAAGAATCAACTTTATCTTCTGTGGGAACTCCTCGATTGCCTTAATTGGCACGATAGGCATACGCTTATCCACCGCATAACACAATTCTCTGAATACCCAATCCGAATTACACGCACTCTCGGTAAGCACCACAACAAAGATATGCGACTCGTCAATCGCCTTTGCGATAGACTCCACGAAGTCCTTACTTGACTCAATAGAGGTCTCGTCGAACCACACTTTAAGTCGGTCATCGCCATACTCCTCAAGTTGTTTCTTTACTTGAGAGACGAGACCCTCCTTGCCTTTTTGATAATCGGCACGTGCATAGCTTATAAACGCTTGGTAACTCATATTGCCAAGTTGGTTTTAGGTTAGAGGAAATTGTTAATCTCGCTATGCTCGCATCTCGTTAGCGAAGTCCTGACGCATACTCAATACAAGGTTCACCAAACGGAGGAGAATTCTCTTAAGCTGTGCGTCGTTCTTGTCGATAAAGACCTCACAAGATGCGTGAGTATCCTCCTTATCCAAGTAGATCTTACCAACCTTATAATCCTTAGTAAGCTTATTAGCAACGAAGTGAGCCTTTGCAAACTCCTCCTCGTTCTCCAAAGACCAGAAGCCTGGGAGCAATACGCGAAGATAGATATCGTCCTTCTCTGGAGCAATTACATACAAAGTGCAGCCCTGAGCCTTGAACTTGATATCGCCATCATCATCATAAGTTGGAACGTAACCCTCTTCCTGAAGGATTCTGTAACATACATTTTTCATAATCTTAAGGTATTAGTTAGTTTTAAGTTTTTGTTTTGGCATAAATTTTGGTGCCAGACCTTTGAATTTCCTCTATATTATATACAGAGGTGGCAACCCGAATGTTTCTACCATAGTGGTACTACAAAATTAAAAAATATTTTTCAATTAAACAACACTCTCTCCAACAATTTTATCCTCTTCGACATCGGCCACCTCCCACACATAATGAATGTTCTTCAAGAAATAAGCATAAAACATATAACCTAAAATAGCCAAATATATTGTAACGTGAAATATTGACGTACAATGCGAAATATCAATATGTTAAGCACTGCTATACGACTAAATATCTGCTAATATAGATACCATTATACGGCCAATAAAGGGGGCAAAGGGGTAAATTATTTTGCAGTTATTAATATTTATACTACCTTTGTATTGTAAAAAGGTCGCAATTTACACCTTGAATTTTAAAATTTTAGCACTATGACAGAGTTTATTATCAACATAAATAATGGTTTAATATCAACAGGAAATATGTCACCTATCGACAACTCGGAGGTACGAGAATTAGGTTTTACTATCAACGAAACAGAGATGATTATACAATTCATACAGCGTCGTGACGGCCGACTAAAGGTTGCCGACAAACGAGAAGAGGAGCGGTTCTATAACACTATCCAACAAGCAATTACAGAGAATCTCTCTATGGATGAGATGGCGCAGCGTTGCTGTGTTTCGCTCTCAACCTTCAAGCGTCGTTTCAAGGAGTGGATTGGCGGCTCGCCTCACGAATGGATAATTGCAAAGCGTATGGAACTTGCCCACAAGATTCTCAGCGAGAGGGACATCACCATCTCCTCGCTTGCGAAATTATGTGGCTACAACAACGTCTCACACTTCATTGAGGTATTCAAGAAGCACTACAACATCACTCCGCATATGCTTCGCAAGCAACTTTCGGAAAAGAAAAAGCTCACCGCAAAAGACGATGAGCTTCAATAAGTTATCCCTCAAAAACACTACTTATCCTTCGAGCCAAGCAGACCTTTGAGATTCTTTGCCCATAGGTTCTTTGCACGTAGCACCTGCTCGATAATATCTCTCACAGCACCCCTACCACCATTATACTCCGACACATAGCGCGATGCCTCAACGACCTCCATCGCTGCATCAGCAGGGCAAACAGGAATACCCACAAGATGCATACACTCCAAGTCTGGTATATCATCACCCATATATATAACATTCTCAGCATCAATAGCATAGTCACGCATAAACTCCCTCATCGCCTCGACCTTATCCATACAATCGAGGTACATACGCGTTACGCCCAACATCCTTAGGCGATTCTCCAACATCTTACCTCTTCCGCCCGAGATAACGCAAATCTTCACACCCTCACGCAGTGCATAGGCTATAGCATAACCATCTTTTGCGTAGTAGGTACGCACGAAATCGCCATCCGGAAGCGGTGTAATACCACCGTCGGTCATCACGCCATCAACATCCAAAACCAGAGCCTCGACACGTGCTACATCTTCTTTGAAGTTTCCCATATACTATCTGTTAAATCCTTATAAATTCGTTGTTTAGCCTCATCGCCCTTGAGCATATCGAGATGCGCCATCGTAACACCTCTATCACCTCTCACCGCAGGTCCTGTCTGCACCTCGGCAGGGTTATCCGTTGCCGTTGCTTTGGCCGCAGTCTCCATAATCAGCGGCTTCAGCACATCGAACGATAGCTCCTGGCCATCGACAATACTCGCTCCAATGCCATAGAGATGGTTGGTAAAGTTATTCACAAACACACCCGCAAGATGGATACGTTTTCTGCGCTCCGAATCGGCATATTCCACCTGCGAGGATATCGAACGTGCAAAACTCATCAACACCTCACGTGTCTCCTCGCTATCAGCCTCCACGAACAATGGCACATCATCAAGACGTATGACACGTCCCTTCGTGAAGCTCTGCAACGCATAGAGGATACCACGCTTTCCACCACGCTCTGGTATGGCAATCATCGGCACGCTACCCGCAGTATGCACCACAATAGCATCCTTGGGGAATGGTAAATCCTCCGCTACTGACGCCACCGCCCTATCGCTCACCGAGATGATGTAAATATCTGCCGGAGCTAACTTCTCGCTATCATTCTCCCAGTGGCAACCTCCTATTCGTGCCACCTCCATACCACGCTCACGGTTACGGGCAAATAGCTGAATAAGGTCCACTCCCGCAACGCCACTTATCGCACGCGCCAACGCCTCTGCCACATTTCCCGAGCCTACGATAACCACTCTAAGGCGCTTCTCACGGCGCAGACGCACATCCTCCTCGTTACGTTTCAGACGCCTACGGTCGATACGCTCGAAGCGATGACGATGCTGCAACACGCTACATATCTCACATCCCGTAAGCAGGATGTTCCACGATATCTGCACCCACATAATAAAGAGTGGCACAAAGGCCAAACCACCATAGATGATGTTGTACGAGGTCATCAGCGACTGGAAATAGACATAACCCCACTGCCACAACGAGAGTACCACACCCGCGAAGATACCCGACACAATTGCCGAGCGCCACTGCACAGGCGTATAAGGGAGATATTTATATACCAATGTACACGCCAGCGATGCCAACGTAAGTGCCAACAGGTGGCTCACCAGACTGTTAATTTCAGTCCCGAATCCCGCAAACGAGAGAATGTCCGACGTGATAATAACCGCCATCAACGCCAACACAGGTACAAATATCGCAACAACGATATACGCCGTATAACGATGTATAAATCCACGCCTTTTCGTCACTCCCCACACCCTATTGAACGACTCCTCGGCGGTGCGGAATAGCGTGAATACCATAAATAACAACGCCGCGATACCCACCACTGCCAAGAATCCCGGCTTTATATTCGAGGCTGCCGAGGTAGCAATTTCTACAAGGCGGTCAAGTACCGTATACCAATCCTTCGGCACACTCGCATATAGGATGGCAATACCTCGCTCGAAGACTCCCACACGACCAAGAATTATCAACACTATGGTAAGCAATGGCACAAGTGCAAAGAGCGTATAAAGCGTGAGCGCTGCACTATCTATGATTGTACGGTGCATATTTCTACCTCGCAACGTGTAGTATAGCAAGCGATAGCCACGACGCAGACGACTATGCTCGGCAATATCCACTCTTAGTAGATAGTTGTGTATCAGGTGGTTTATGTGTTTAAATATTTTCATATCACAAAGATAACGGTTTTATGTGAATCACCCAATTCTCGGCACCGATGGTTGTTATGGCAAGCATTCGCTTACCTCCCGCCTTCGCACCTATCGCCTTTCGCACCTCGTCGACCGAGAGTCGCGTATCGCGCTTTAGAATCTCCACACCTACACCCTTCAACTCACGTTTTAGCTCCTTGGGACGGTAATGCTCCATACGCTCTATGGCATACACCCTACCAGGCACGGCACCCGCAGGAAG
>JAEIGA010010774.1_pt1 | contig 13874 bp, 23 predicted proteins | sample 9270691 | NCBI WGS metagenome assembly JAEIGA01 (sample SAMN17057246, study PRJNA624740) | gut metagenome | biome: biome; isolation source: fecal sample | host: Bos grunniens | place: China: Xizang | collected 2019 | reverse complement strand
TGTGAAATTGCTTATAAAGCAATTCTTCAAAAAGAAGATATAAAAGAAATTATTATAAAAATGTTCAATGATGTATTGCCAGACTTTAATGTGGGAGAATTTTGTTTTGAATTTATAAAATTCAATATACAAAAAGAAGATGATTACACTATAGATGAAAAAATAGAATTATTATCAAATTTAGATATAGATTCAATACCGACTTCTCGAATCAAGATAGATTATTTTAATTTAATATTGACACTATTATTAATACAAGAACCTATGAATATAAATTTAATAAATGAATATAATAATAAATTAAAAAATCTATTAAATATTTAAAGAAAGGGTTGAGTGAGGAATATGAAACCACTTAAAATATATCAAATTGAACAAGAAGATATGGATTATATGCAATATATAAATTTTATTAAAGAAGCATATAAAAATATCTTAGGATTTATTTTGTTAGAAAAAAATAAAGGTTATGAATATTCTAAAGAAAATTATGAATATTTTATGAACGAATATAAAGATGCATTTATTAAATATGAATTTATGATCAATAATTTAGTTAAAAAATATGCTCCAGAACACTTTGGAAGAATAGATCATACAGTTACATTTGATTTTGAAGCTTGTGAAATGATTATTTATGGCGGTGATCATAATGAAAACTAAAGTTTTTGAACAGTATCAAGATTTTTTAGCTAGATTATTTGCGGCCAGAAACAATTTTGAAGGTGAAGAAGAAATAATAGAAACATGTGAAGAAATAAAAGAAAAAACTATGGCTAAAACAATCACTTTTCAAGTTACTGATAGTTGCAATTTAAGATGCACATATTGTTATCAAATTAATAAAGGCGTTCGTATTATGGACTTTGAAACGGCTAAAGCTTTTGTTGATTTATTAATTGAAGATTCTTATAAAGAAGATACTTATGTGTCTTTAACTACTACTCCTGCTATAATAGTAGAGTATATAGGAGGAGAACCTTTATTAGAAATAGAATTAATAGATCAAATAACTGATTATATAAGATGGAAATTAATTTCAGAAAATCATCCTTGGGCTCATACAATATTATTTAGTATGATAAGTAATGGTGTTTTATATTTTGAACCTAAAGTTCAAGAATACTTAACCAAAAATCATGGCTATGTCTCTTTTGGTATATCATTAGATGGATGTAGAAACCTTCATGATATGTGTAGAGTTTTCCCAGATGGAACTGGCTCTTACGATTTAGCAGAAGCAGGCTGCAAACATTATATGGCTAATTATGATAGTAAAATGCTTACTAAATTAACAGTGGCTCCTGCAAACGTTAGTTGGTTATATGAAGCTTTTATGAATCTATATAATTTAGGTTATAAAATGATTCATGCAAATTGCGTATACGAAAAAGGATGGACAATAGACCATGCTAAAATATTGTATGATCAATTAAAGAAAATAGCAGATTATATGATAGAAAATGATTTAGAACAAGATGTATATTTTAAATTCTTTGATGAAAATGATTGTATTCCTAGTTTGGAAACAGAAAATGATAACTATTGTGGTTCTACAGGTTGCATGTTGGCCTGCGATCCAGATGGTACTATTTGTCCTTGTCTACGTTTTATGAAATCATCTTTAGGAGAAGAAATAGGTGATTTTTCTTTAGGCGATATATGTAATGGCATAGGAAAAACAGAAAAACATAAAGAACGCATTAATATATTAGATAGCATAACTAGACGTTCTCAATCAACAGATGAATGCTGGAATTGTCCTATATCTAGAGGATGTGGATGGTGTACTGGTTACAATTTCCAAGAAACAGGTTCTCCTAATAAAAGATGTACTTATATCTGTTGGATGCATAGAGCAAGAAGTTTAGTAAATGCATATTTCTGGAATAAAGCTTATATAAAACATAATGAAGATATAAGATTTCCTGTTCATTTAGAAAAAGAACATGCTTTACAAATAATAGACGAAGAAGAATATAATATGTTAATAAATTTATCTGGATCACTTAAATAGTGATCTTTTTTATTGTTCAAATTTAAAGGAGGTGGTTTTTATAACATAATAACTTCGCTTTGCTCAGTAACATAAATTTTTTTTTATTAACTAAAACTTAGGAGGTATACAATATGAACCTATATAATTCAGAATAATATAGAAAGAGAGCAAAAGATATGAGTGATGATATTAAAGGCTATAAAGATAATAGAGTAAGAGTTTCTAAAAGAGATCTTATTAAATATGTAAAATCTTTAGGCTATGCTTTTGAGAGACAATCGAAGACCAAACACGAAATTTATAAACATAAAGAAACTAATAAATGTATACCTATATCAATTACAAAAGGTAGAGATGTTAGTCCCAGGCATAGTATCCGCAATTCTTAAAGAAACGGGGACTACTAGACTTGATTTAATTAGATTTCTGCATAAATTATGAATTAGAAAAGGGGGCACGCAATGAGATTTACTAAGTATAAAGTAGAGCTTGTTAAAGAAAATGCAGTAAATTATGGAGGACAAGACTTTAAAGTAACCAGCGCCTATTTATTATATAAAGCAATGTGTGATATTTATCACATGGATAGGCAAGCTGAAGAAGTTTTATATATAGTATGTACAGATATAAAACTAAAAATCATAGGAATACATGAAGTTTCTAGAGGTACTATAGATTCTTCATTAGTAAGCACAAGAGAAGTGTTTAAAAGAATTCTATTAAATAATGCAGTAAAGATATTTATTGTTCATAATCATCCTAGTGGTGTTTCAACACCGTCAACTGCTGATTTAGCAATAACTAATAAAATAAAAAAAGCAGGAGAATTATTCGATATCTCATTACTAGATCATATTATTGTTGGAGATGGAGAATATTATAGCTTCAAAGAACATGGAGATTTATAAGGAGGATTTAATATGGCCAAATATGATAGATATATTTTAATTATGGATGAAGGAATAACTTATGATGTTGAAGATGCGCAAGATTGTGTTGATGCCATTATAGAAGAATATCAAAGATTTGATGCATCTATGTATGATATATTAGCATCAATTGCCATATATGGATTTTCTGCAGAAGATGTTATAAATATATATGCTGAATGTATGCGTATATCTGATGGAGATGCAATCGTTCATCTTAGAGACGAAGATGATATTGATGCTACTAACTTTTTTAAAGATAAACAAATATTAGGATTGTAAGGAGGAATCATTAATGGCAAAAAATTTTTCTGTTAAAGTTGGAACTAACGTATGGATTAAAGTTTTAGATAAATACAATGTTAGAGGCAAAGTTATAGAAATTGAAAATGATATTGCCAAAATAGAAGTCCCTACCTATTATGGAGAAAAACAACCTATGATTTTTTATAAAGATGTAAAACTTCTTATAAATGATTATGTTATAGAAACATTAAAAGAATTAGAAGATTTGAAAAATTTTAAAAAAGGAGTGTAATTATGGATCCTATTAAAAGAGCAATATTACAAGAGCTTAATTTTACATTCAAAGACTGTGAAGATAATTTAAATTTAATATTAAAGACAGGGAATAGAGAAGAATATTTGTCAAAGAAACAGTTAGAGGCCATGCTTAATGATGTATTAAATGAAACTGCTGATATGATAACCGAGCATGTGTATGATTATATAGACGAATATACTTTAGATTTTATAAGCGATATAATAGACTCTTCTTATTAGAAAGGTGATTATAATGATTTTTTTTACATCGGATTTACATTTTAATGCGCAAAGAACTATAGATATGTCTAAAAGACCATTTAATTCTGTTGATGAATTAAATAAGACTCTTATAAAGAATTGGAATAAAACAGTTTCAAAAGATGATACTGTTTATATATTAGGAGATTTTGGCGAGTTATCTTATGCTAAATATCTTAATGGCCATAAAGTATTTATTAAAGGCAATTATGAAAGAGGACATTATTCAGATACTGAATTAGAAAAATATTTTGATGCTGTTTATATGGCAGATGTAATGTATTTGCCTATAGAATATAATAATAAAATATATGATTTATATTTAACTCATGAACCATTAAACATATCGGCTAGACCTATGACAGAAACCACTATAGGTTTATATGGTCATGTTCATAAATTATGTATGGTCAAACGATATGGAATAAATGTCGGTACCGATTGTCATTATTATACTCCAATAGATATGGATACTGTATTATTTTATCATAATGCAGCATTGAATTATTATGACGATGATGTATTTAATTAAATTAAGGAGAATACGATATGAAAATTAATTTTAATGTTGAATATGAGTTAGTTAAAGAAGTTAATTATAATATGGATACTATAGAACCTATAGAAGAATATACATTTGTTGTTCCTGCTGAATGGCTTTCAAAATTATATAAAGAGCACATTGTTAAAATGTTCGATTATAAAGGCATCGAACTTGATGAGTTTTTAGATGTCTATGACCCTGAAATAGAAGGAACAGCAATATATTATTTAGCAAAAAACGAAGATGTAATCATAGAAGAAGGATGGGCTGAAGTGGCCGAATATTAAATAAAAAAAGGAGTGTTTAGGTATGAAGGACTATAGAAATTTTGTGTTAATAAATTCTGATAACTTTATTGTAACTGCTACTTTTGCAAACTGTAGTAGTGAAGTATCTTATAAACAATATGCTAAACAGTTTGCAAATAAAAAATTTAATAATAATATAGATATGTTAAAAATAATTAACAAACATTTAGCGCAAATCCAATATTGGAAAGAAAATGACTGTGCTTTAAGTATATATTATTTATTGGTTCCACCTAAACTATGCAAAATAATAAAAGATAAAATATATAAAGAATGGCTAGAAACAGGAACAAATAAAGCAGGCTATACAATTAAAGAAGAAGAATTAGAACAATGGAGAATATTTAGTTTATTATATAAATCAATATTTTCTGATATAGCCTTCAAACCAAATAATATATATAACTCTAAAGAAACAAATAAAGTATATAAACATATCGTATTTACTAAAAATGTCATAGATAAAATGTATATATATTTAGACAAGCTTGAAGATAAGTATAAAATAAATACAATAGATGATTTATTAAAACATATAAATAAATAATATGGGGAATGGAGTGATGTTATGAGAGAATTAAAAATAGGTTATGAATCAGAGGCTACTTTAGTTTTAACAATGCCCGAATTAATATCAATCCTAAAATCTGTTTTAATAGATACTCTTAATATAGATTTAGATGAATTAGGAGTTAATGTTTTAGCTAAATATTCTAATAATAGAATTCACATGACACTAGATGCAGAATTATTAAGACATAATAGTGTTTCTAAATATATACAATTTATTAATGATATAAAAAGGGCGTTAGGTCCTTATATTTTTACTGTTAATACTGCAATAGACTTTAATATACTAATAAATAGATTATTCTCAGGATACAACTGCTATACTGTTAATAAAGACATGATTACAGAAATATATTATTAAAGGAGCGTGTTGCTTATATGGAATTTGGAATTTGTCCAAATTGTGTTAATAAATTGACTGAAGATTCTGCTCTAGTTACAGATCCTTCCTCTATATTTAAAGGCAATAATGTTTATATACTATGTAAAAACTGTCAACAAGTATTGCTTTATAATAAAGATAGAAATTTAATATTTGATTTAGATGATTTTAAAGATGACGAAGATGTCATTGAAGAAATCAATGATTTGTTATCGAAAGTAAGTAGCAATTATGAAGTTCCAGCATGTTCTGGTAACTGTGAACAATGTACTGGTTGTCATGATGAACAAGAATACACAAGATCTTCTAGAAAGAAAGCGGCACCTGCTCCTATAGTAGAAGAAAAAGAACCAGAGCAAGAAGAAATATCAGAAATGATAAATGCTACTTTAAATTATGAATTTTTAGCTGTTAATAAATTTGATCCTACAAAAAAAATAATTATACTTGAAGAAAATTTAAATTCTATTAAAATAGATGAATGGGTGTTTTTTGAATTAACACCAGTAACCATTAAAGCAGTTACAACTTATGAAATAGAGAGACATTAGTATAAGGCAATTTTCATTATAGTAATATATTATTAACTTTATACTGAAAGGATGATGAAACATTGATGAAACATCTTTTTTTAGACACATCTGCTTTAATGCATGCTTATAATGAGCTTGAGAAGCAAATTGTAGAGGAAGACGTAATTTTAGTTATATGTTCTACAGTACTAGAAGAGTTAGATAAACATAAAGACGGAGACAGTGGTGAGAAAAAATTTTTAGCACGTAAAAGTTTAAAACTTATTAATAATCATCCTGCTAATATACAATATGTTGTAGATGAAGTACCTAATCCATATGTAATTAAAACTTTATTTTATGGATTTGATATGAATGCTCCTGATAATAAGATATTGTATGCTTGTTATAACTATATAGAAGATAATAAAGATCTTTATATAGATTTTGTTACTAACGATAATGGATTAGTGGCAAAAGCTAAAATGCTTAATATTCCTGTAGTTAGAGTTGCTAAAGCAGTTGAAGATGAATTATATAAAGGATATATTGAATTATTTGGAACTGAAGAAGAAAATGATAATTCTTTATTAGAATTAATGGAAAACCCAGGACAACTACATGCTAATCAATATGTAATACTACATGATTCAGATACTGGATCTGATAATGCTGTACGTTGGGATGCAAAAGAGCAAGATTTTGTTGATATAAGATATAATAGTAAAAGAATAAAACCACTTAATATATATCAAGCTTGTGCTATGGATTTAATGTATAATGATCATATACCTATAAAAATAATAATGGGACTTCCTGGTTCAGGTAAATCTATGATAGGTGTTACTATGGCAGAAGAAAGAATATATACAGGTTTATATGATAGATTATTATTAGTAAGAAATCCTATAGCAGTTGATGGATTTACTGCTGGTTATTTACCAGGAGGCTGGTTTGAAAAATTAGGTAAATTTTATAATTGTATGACTCAATATTTAACTAATGATAGTATGTATGATTCTTCAGAATTCTTTGATCCTAAAAATGAAGACGCACAAAAGAGACGTGGATATTTATTAGAAATGGAAGCTGTACAAGATTTAAAAGGTATATCAGTAGATAGAACTATTATTATCGCCGATGAAGCAGAAGACCTTTCTATTAAACTTATAAAATGTTTAGGAACTAGAATTGGTAAAGGTTCAGAATTAATTTTATTAGGAGATTTAAAACAAGCAGAGAATCAATATAAAGTTAATAATGGTATAGCTACTTTTATAGAACATTCTCTTGATTCTCCATTAGTAGGTGTTGTTTGGCTTCCAGAAGATGTCAGAAGTGAAATGTCTAAATTATTCGCAGAATTATAATATAAGCACTTTGGCATATGTAATAATATATTAACATATACCAAAAAGGAGCGGAATGTTATGAGTAAAAAGGATTTTGATATGATAGTGAAATATACATTAATGCCTTACAATAAAGAAGACGATTATGAAAATTTCTTTAGTTTAAGTTTGAGAGAGTTCGCAAAAGCAACAAAAGATAAAAGTTTATTAGCGCCATTAATAGTTTATAATTCAGAATTAGATGTTCCTATGGACAATGATTTAGAAGAATACACTGTTTATTGTAATAAGTCTCAAATCTATGAAGTTATAAAGAAGCAAGAAATAACAAGTGCTTTTAGAACTTTAATACTTCACGGTTTTGAAATAGACTTAGATGAAATGAAAGAATTTATATCTATAGCAAGAAGAAATTATGCTGATTTGTGTATTAATATAATTGAAGACACAGGCATAGATTCTAATATAACTCTTTATATAGATTCTGAAGTGGAAAATAGCGAAGGCGATCTTTGGAAATCACAAAAGAAAGAAATGGAAGACGAAATAGCTGATTTTATTGAAAATTATGATTCATATGATGTATATGACTATACTACTGAAGAAATAGAAAGTATGGAAAACTTTTTTGAAGCTTTATTTGGAGGATGTGGCTTCGACCTTCCAGATTCTAAAAAAGACAAAGCGAATAAAAAAACTGATGACGATAATGCAAAAATAATACCTTTAATAACTTCTAAAGAAGAGGAAGAAAAAGAAAAACATATAGATGAAGAAGTAGTTGCTTATTCATTTGAAACTAATGGAGACGTAATTAAGATTTCATATGTGGATAATGATTTGTTCATTATAGAAGAAAACGACTATGAAGTAGCATTAAATCCAGCACAAATGGATTTTATAGTTGAATGTTATTACAAATTAATGGATTATATTAAAGATAATAAGCTACGCAAATAATGCGTAGCTTTTCTATTTATATAGAAAAGGGGAATGTATATGGCGATTTCTTTGAACCTTGTAACGTTTGATGAATCCGTATATACAAAAGAAGATATTGATAAATATACAAATGAAGAGTTAGTTGATTTTATACATGAATTTGATTATAACATATATTGGGAATTATTATGGATTAAAACAAAAAAATGTATATATAAAGTGTTTAACACTTCTGTTAATTCTTATAATAGAGATAAAAATTCAGAAGAAATATTCTCTGTTTTAATGACTGCATGGATACATGCTGTTAATACTTATGACAAAGAAAAAGCAACTAGTGAATTTTATAAATATGCTATTTATATTATAAGACAACAATATAGTAGATATGCTAGTCGTATTAATGCAGTTAAAACTGGGCGCAGTGTTAAGCATGTATATTTAGAAGATTATGTACAAAATAAAGCAAATAACGATTCATCAGGATGTGATTTATTAGAAGCATTAGAAGATGAATCAAGTACAGAAGATTTTAGTAGTATAATTCTAAAAATTGACATGAAGAATAATTTAGAAAAACTAAAAGAAAATATGCCTGATGTATATAATTATATAATAGAATATTTTTTTAATAATAAAACATTTTTAGCTATTGCAGAAGAATATAATGTTACATCTACATCCATTCAAAGAAAAGTTAAGAAAGGGTTAAAGCAACTTAATCATTATTTCAATATGCAAGATAAATTAAGTTTATAAACAGAAGGAGCAATATAAATGTTAGGGTTTTTAGTATTTGGAACATTTGGAGTAACATTGGCAGCAGAATTATATGTATTGTATAGAATGGATCTTAAAAAAGATAATATTAAAAATAGATCATGTAAATGTTGTAATTGCAAATGTAAGCAAAACGAAGAAATAAATGATTTAGATAAAGAATAATAAAAAAGGAGAGTATGTAATTATGATAAATTTAAATGGTCCTGTTTGTATAGTAGATGAATGGAATATGAATCCTAAAAATGCCTTAGTACCAACTGTAGTAGAAAAATCAATGGAAGGCGAAAGAAGTTTTGACCTATACTCAAGATTAATGAGAGATAGAATAATATTTGTTCATGGCCCTGTAGAAACAGCTATGGCAGATATAATAGTAGGGCAATTATTATTATTAGAAGCAGAAGACCCTAAAAAAGATATAACAATGTATATAAATAGCCCAGGCGGTGAAGTAATGGCAGGTCTTGCTATAGCGAATACTATGAATTATATAAAATGTGATGTGAGAACTGTATCAATGGGCATGAGCGCAAGTATGGGCGCATTCTTATTATCTCAAGGAGCACCAGGAAAAAGATGTGCTTTAGAAGATGCACAAATAATGATACATGAAGTTAGTGCAGGAACTCAAGGAAAAAGACATGATATGAAAAGAAGTTTTGATCATACAGAAAAATTAAATGATAAACTTATGTCTAAAATGGCTGCAAGAAGTAACGGCAAAGTAGATAAAGATGAATTAGCAAAAATGTGTTATGAAGATATATGGTTAGAACCAGAAGATGCTTTAGAGTTAGGGTTAATAGACGAAATAATAAAAGAAAGAATATAGGGAGGAGCTTATTATGGCCGTTAAAAAGTGTGCTTTTTGTGGAAAAGAATATGATACATCTGATAAGAGTGTTATATTGTTTAAAGCTAAAGAAAATGGAGCGCAAATAAGAATATGTTCTCATTGTATAGAGAAATGTAATGAATTATATCAAAACAAATTAGCACAAGATAGAATAAAAGCAATAGAAGCTGCGCCTGCAATATTAACTCCTAAAGAAATCAAGTTTAAGCTTGACGAATGGATATTAGATCAAGATGTAGCAATAAAGAAAATAGCTAGAGAATATTATAATCACTTAAAAAGATTAAAAAGATATGATTTAGATAATGACGCTAATAATAGACTTAGAATAGATAAATCTAATATGATATATATGGGACCAACTGGCTCTGGTAAAACTGAAACAATAAGAGCTTTAGCGTCTTTTATGAATCTACCATACGTTATAGAAGATAGTAGTTCATTTACTAGTTCAGGATATGTAGGTAGAGACGTTGACGAGATATTAAAAGACTTATTAGACGCTGCTGATGGAGATTTAGAAAAAGCACAAAAAGGAATAGTATTCCTTGATGAATTTGATAAATTAAAAAGATCTACAGGCGGCAAAAATGGTAAAGACGTATCAGGAGAAGCTGTACAACAAGCATTATTAAGATTAGTTGAAGGCGGAACTCATAAAGTTAAAAAGGATAAACAAACTGGTGCTACAATGGATTTTAATACTGATAATGTATTATTCATAGCAGGTGGGGCATTTGTAGGATTAGAAAAGATAATAGCTAATAGACTTAACAGAGAATCTGGTCAAGCTAATGTAGGATTCGGTGCTTCATTAGAAAAAGAACAAGAGCAAAGATATAATGAGTTAATAGAAAAAGTTAAACCAGAAGATTTAATGGAATTTGGACTAATACCAGAGGCTTTAGGTAGATTTCCAGTATTAGTTCCATTTAAAGAATTATCTGTTGAAACATTAGTAGATATATTAACTGAACCTAAACATGCTATGATAAAACAATTTAAAGAAATGTATAAGTTTGATACAGATATAGATTTAGACTTTACAGAAGGAGCTTTAAAAGAAATAGCAACTAGAGCTAAAACTAAAAAGATAGGAGCTAGAGGATTACGTTCTGTATTAGAAGAAGTTCTTGATGAAGTCGGCTTTGAATATCCTTCAATAAAAGATTTAAAACGAATAGTTATAAACGATGATTTAACTTATGATTTTATATGCGAATCAAAATTAGATAATATAGTAGATGCTAATGTTGTTGATTTAGAAGAAGGAGAAGAAGAAGAATAGGGTGCTTATTGCACCCTTATTTTATTATTGAAAGGGGAATTATTATGGAACTAAATGAACAAAGAATTATTGATTTTATAACTGATATAAATAATTTTGAAGAAGTCCATGCTTTGATTGATAATATCAATAGTTTTAATGGTTCATTAATGCATTTAGATTATAATTACAATGATGAAGAATTCTTTGATGTATATTTTGGAATAAATACAATAGATGCCGTTAGAGCAGTTTGCTATGGTGATTATAAATTTGAAGATGAATTTGTTAAATTTAATGCATATGGAAATTTAGAATCTGCTAATAAATATGAAGTCATGGCCGCATATAATGAATACAAAGAAGACATTTTAGAAGAAATTTTTGTTGTAAATGATATTTGTGAAAGATATTTAGACCTACCTGAAGAATTTTATTTAAATTAATTACTTCACTTTGTTCAGTAACATAAATATTCTTTTTGTAAAATAATAAAAGAGGTGTTAATGTGAAAGATTTGGAGCAAGTAAGATTAGAAACTATAGAATTAAAAAATTTATATATAAATAAAGAACAATTAATACAAAATCAATTACAAGATCTAGAAGACGAATTAATGGAAGAATTAAATTCTATAACAGAAGAATCTTATATTGAATTAATGAAAGATAATAATAATCATGTATCATTTGATACCTATATAGATAGAGTCAAAACAGTTATAGAAATAACCCATTCTGCAATAACAAGATTAAAGTTTTTTACAACAAATATAAACGAACAAGAAGATTATAATAATCTTAATTTTTCTTTAGCGAATTTATACACAATAAAAGGCGCTTTAGAATACATGGATGAAGTATATGAAGTTTATAAAGAATACTTAGAATAAACATATAAAAGGAGCTTTCATTATGAAAATAAAAATGTATATGTACGATAGAGATCTTGAATTAACAGAAGAGGCCGCTGAAGAATTCGTAGAACAATACGAAGATGCTAAAGGTACAATGAAAGATCTACTATCAACTTTTGAAGATGAAGATACTAGAACGGCTATGTTCTATATGATGAGTTTAAGAGCTCTTATTGATGATTTTATAGAATTTTGCACAGATGATATACCTGCAGATTTAATGGAAAGATTATTAAATAACGAAGACGTTTATGAAGACGAATTAGAAGATTATGACGATGATGATGATTTTGAAATAACTGTAGAATTTGATGATTAGGAGGAATGTTATTTGAAAGAAACTACAAAGAAAAAAATTAATGAGCAATTAAAATTAATAGTACAAGAATTAGATAATATTTTAGATCCAAAGGATAGAACAGAACAAAGAATGAAACTAATAGAGTTATTAGCAAACATATCAGAAAAAATGAATTAAAGCTATGACTCCGTGATTATTTATAATCTGGAGGTTTATTAAAAATATAAAATTATAAGGAGTGTACCTATATGAATAACTATGAACAATTATTAAATGAATTATTATTTGGAGCAAAAGAATTAATAGACAAAACTAAAAATATATCAGATAGATTTGATATGTCAATTAAATTAGCAGAGCAAGTTACAAATACTATAAAAGTAATGAATCAAGGAAAAATGGTAGTACACACACAAGAAGTAGTAATGCAACCAGCAGAAGATGAAGTAATAGAGGCTGTTAAGCAAGTTCATTTAGCTTTAACAAAAGAAAGATATGAAAGAGTTTTAGGATATTCTATATCTAATGCAGCATATGAAGAATATGTAAATATACAAGAAAGAATAGCCAATGGAGAAGATCTTAATTTATGGATACCAGATCCAGACGGAATACAACCTATACCTAAAGATGCTATAGTGACTTTGGCAGTAAAAGAAAACCCTATGTATAAACATTTATTTGTTTCAGATAATGCTAAAGAAGATATAAATCAACTTTTTGAAGAAGAATCTGTTGAAATAGAAGAAGATGATATACCAATACCTACTGATATTACAGCAGAAATAGCAGGTGCTGAAGTTGCTAATGAATTAGAAAATATGTCTGTAGAAGAAGTAGTAGAAAAGGTGTTATCAGAAGAAGATAATGGTATTGAAATAGATATAGATGAAGACCCTGCTGAAGAAGTTGAAGAAGTTTTAGCAGAAATAGATGGAGAACAAATGAATATAATAGATCAATATAACTTAATAAAATCTTTAAATAAAGATTTAACTCATGAAGAATTAGTTGAAAGAGCAGTTGATTGGGTTGAGTTTAGTGTAAACAAAGAAACATATGATACTTTAAACTTCATAGAAGATGAATCTGCAGAAATAATACAATGTAAAACTTATTTAGCTTATTATATAGACGCTATGCAATTAGATGGCATAGTATATTATATAAATTATTTTGCATCTAATGTTGAAGAGGATGAAAATGGTGATGAAGTTTATATAAACGACGAACTACAATTAGACTTCTTAAATAAAGATAATATAGGTGCATTCTTAGAATATGTTCAACAAAATCAATAAATTCTATTAAATGGCAATAAATAACCGTTATAAAGCTCTGTAATATATTAATGAGAGGAGCAAAAGCCCGCCTCTATAATCAAAGGGGCGACCCTATTCTGGGTTATT
>JAEIGA010010773.1_pt1 | contig 13875 bp, 14 predicted proteins | sample 9270691 | NCBI WGS metagenome assembly JAEIGA01 (sample SAMN17057246, study PRJNA624740) | gut metagenome | biome: biome; isolation source: fecal sample | host: Bos grunniens | place: China: Xizang | collected 2019 | reverse complement strand
GCAAACTTTATGACTACACAGTACAGGCACTTATTGATGTTATTGGTGAAGATATTTATGTAGGTGCTCACGCAATGTCTGTTACTGAAGGTCAGTGGGACGAAAGAGATTTTATTGAACACTGTGCAGTTGGAAAGAACTATAAAACTGGCGAAACAGGTACAAGAATCTGTTACCTTGCAGGCTCATTCTATGACTATGCTCCAGGTGAATACACAAGCGGCTACGACCTTCCTGGCACAATCAATAATTTAAGAGAAACGGCAGAAGAATATGGTCTTAACGATTTAGAATACGGCATTGACGAAGGTAGGCTTCTTGTTGGTACTGTAAGTGGTGCTAACAACGACGAGCTTCTCTCAAGAACTGTTGGTTATACCTATCAGGCTTCTTACGATGCAAGACTTATTGCTCAGATGTTTAATAATGATATTGACTACTTCTCTGCTTGGGGCTACCTTTCAAATGGTCTTTTAGAGGGTAACCCTACTGTAAGCTACCACGTTGCAAAAAATGCTGCTAAATTTGAAGGCACTAAACTTTTACCTACTGCAAAGCAACAGGCTGGTGATATTGGCGGTGCTGATATCGGTGCTGTTTCTGCAATAGATGAAAGTACCGGCACAATTCGTGTTATGGCTTACAACTTTAAAAACGACCTTAATTATGATACAAAAATCAAAACAGAATTTGTTATAAATGCTCCAAAATATGATGGTCAGAAATTCAATGTAAGAGCGTATGTTATTGATGATGATTGTAACTATTTTGATGACTGGATGAAAGACAGAGAAACTTACAACATCACAAAAGATTGCTTTAACTGGTCGCCACAGGACCCACAGATTGACAGCCCAACAACTCTTATGGATGAAAATGCGAGAAACATTTACTTTAACGAGCTTTATCCAAAATACACAGAGGCTTCAAAGTTAGTTCCTGTTGATTCTACTGCAACTGTTGAATATGGCAAGCTTATTATTAACACAGAATTAGACCCACACGCTGTTGTTTTCTTTGAATTAACTCCACAGAAATAATTATGATAAATTTCAGAATAATAAAAACTACCGTAGATTTAGAAAACGCCCTCAGAATAAGGCGTGAGGTTTTTGTAGAAGAACACAATGTACCTGAGAGTATCGAGCTTGATGAGTTCGATACTCTCGACTCAAATTGTCTTCATTTTTTAGCTTTATATAATAACAAACCTATTGGCACGTTAAGAGCTAATCTTACAATAAAAGATACTGTTAAAATTCAACGTTTTTGCTTTTTACCTGAATATAGAAAATCAGGTTTTGGAAAACTACTTTTAGATTTTGCTGAAAAAGAACTTATAAAACAAGGCTACAAGTATTTCTTTTTAGAAGCGAAGTTTTCGGTACACCCGTTCTATGAAAAATGTGGTTACAAGAAAGTAAGTGACATTTTTTATGAAGTTAATGTACCACACGTAAAAATGGAGAAGCTGATTAAATGATACAAAAAGAATTTAATGTAACTGGTATGACATGTGCTGCGTGTCAGGCTAATGTTGAAAGAGCTGTAAAAAAGCTCTCTGGCGTAGAAAGTGTATCGGTTAATCTTTTAAATGAAAATATGTCGGTATCTTTCGATGAAAAAGAAATAACAGATGACAAAATAATAAATACTGTTATTTCTATTGGCTATGGTGCATCGCTTAGAAACAATAACAAAGACGAAAAAAGTACAATAAGAAGTGATTGGGAAACGAAGCAATCCAATGAGCAAACGAAACAGAAATTAATGAAAGCAAGGCTTTTCTCTTCTGTTTGCTTTTTAATTCCATTAATGTATGTTGCTATGGGTGGAATGTTAGGATTTCCTATGCCACAGTTTTTAACTGGTACTGAAAACATTTTAGTAAATACATTAACACAGTTAATCTTGACTCTGCCTGTAATGATAATAAATAAAAAATTCTTTATTTCGGGCTTTAAAGCACTAAAACACAAAGCCCCTAATATGGATTCATTAGTTGCAATAGGCTCTTCCGCCTCATTTATTTATGGTCTTATTTCTTTTTACTTTATGTGCTATGGTGCAGGTCATAGTGATTTCACATTAGTTCACAAATACTCGCACGAGCTTTATTTTGAATCTGCTGCTATGATTTTAACGCTCGTTACAGTCGGCAAATATCTTGAAACAAAAAGCAAAGCAAAAACCTCCGATGCCTTAGGGAAATTAATTGATTTAGCACCAAAGACTGCAAATGTCATTAAAAATGGTGTGGAAATTACCATCCCCGCAGAAGAAGTAAAAACAGGTGACACACTTATAATAAGACCTGGTGAAAGTATTGCCGTTGATGGAATTATTATTGAGGGAAATGGTTCAATTGACCAATCAAGTGTTACAGGCGAAAGTATCCCTGTTGACAAAGAAAAGAACGATACTGTAATTTCTGCTACAATAAACAAAAATGGCACATTTAAAATGGTTGCTACTAAAGTCGGTAATGATACAACTCTTTCTCAGATAATTAAATTAGTTGATAACGCAAGCAACACTAAAGCACCAATTGCAAGACTTGCTGATAAAGTAAGTGGTGTATTTGTACCAATAGTCATTGGTATTGCAATTTTAACATTTTCAGTCTGGCTCATAACTGGTGCAACACCTGATTTCTCACTTTCTACGGGAATTACTGTTCTTGTTATTTCTTGCCCTTGTGCATTAGGTCTTGCAACTCCTGTTGCTATTATGGCGGGTACTGGCAAGGCTGCAGAGAATGGTATTTTAATAAAATCTGCTGAAGCACTTGAAAATCTTTCTTCAATAGATACTGTAGTTCTTGATAAAACTGGCACTGTAACAACTGGTGAAATGTCTGTTTCTAATATATTTGTATTAAACAAAGATTTTACCGAAAAAGAATTTTTAGCTTTTGCATATTCCTTAGAAAATGGTAGTGAACACCCACTTGCAAACGCTATTAAAGAAAAAGCAAGGCAAGAAAAGATAGAGTTAATACCTTCCACAGAATTCTCTGCTGAAATTGGTAAAGGCGTAAGTGCTACAATAAATGGTGATTTCTGGTTCGCTGGTAATTATAAATTTATGCTCCAGAACGGAATCGCAGAGGGTGAATTCAAAGAAAAAAGCGAAGAGTTTATGAAGCAAGGCAAAACAAGTCTTGTTTTTGCTAAAAATAAAAAAGTCGTAGGAATCATTGCTATTTCTGACACAGTAAAGCGTGATAGCAAATCTGCTATAAAGGCCTTGAAAAAGCTTAACAAAAAAGTTATAATTCTTACAGGTGATAATTCGTCATCTGCAGAATTTGTAAAAAATGAAGTTGGTGCCGATGAATATATAGCAGAAGTGCTACCAACTGAAAAAGAAAAATATATAAGAGATTTAAAAGAACAAGGCAAAAAAGTATGTATGGTCGGTGACGGAATTAATGACTCCCCTGCACTTATTTCTTCTGATATTGGTATTGCAATCGGAGCGGGTACTGATATTGCTATAGATTCAGCGGATATTGTTCTTATGAAAAGCTCTTTACAGGATGCAGTTACCGCATTTGAATTAAGTAGAGCAGTTATAAAGAATATTAAAATAAATCTTTTCTGGGCATTTTTCTATAATGCTTTAGGAATTCCTGTTGCGGCAGGTGTATTCTATCCATTATGGGGGATAAAGCTCACACCAATGCTTGGTTCTCTTGCTATGAGTATGAGTTCATTGTGTGTTGTTACCAATGCCCTAAGATTAAGATTTTTCAAAACAAAATTTACTTTTTCTGAAGACACAGAAGAAAAAGAAATTATAGAAAACAACGAGCAGAAAGAAGATGTTACTATGACAAAAACTATTTCAGTTGATGGTATGATGTGCAACCACTGTAAAGCACATGTTGAAACCGCTTTAAAAGCTGTAAACGGTGTTACAGATGCTATAGCTGATGTAGAAAATAAAACTGCAACTGCCACTCTTTCAGAAGATGTTGATGTAAATATCTTAATTGAAGCAGTTAAAGCAGCTGGCTATGAAGCAAAAATTCAATAATAAGGAGCTCTGGAAATGAAAAAGACGATTATTGCTGTAATTGTAGCGGTACTTGTTGTAGCCGTAGGGGCAACATCAATCTTTCTTATGACCGCTAAAGAATCAAAACAACTCACATTAGAAAACTTAAACACATATTACGATGTTACTGTTGAAATCACCGACTATGTTCGTGGTGAAAAAAGCACTGAGTTTTTAGGTCTTATTTCAACCTACTCTGCTTCAACTGCAAAAATTCATATTACTACTACTCCAAAGGATGAAATCACTTGTGATAGTGGAGAACTCGTTTACACCTTTACAGATGATTTCTGGAAAGTTATTGATGGTGGTAACACGATATCTGTAAAATTAAATGCCGAAGGTACCACAGAGGTTTTTGTTGATATTGAAGCAGACCTTAAAATATCAACAATTGCAGAACCTGAACTTTCAACTGTTGAATTAACCAACGCTTTAGGTACTGTTACATATAAGAAGTTTTTTAATAAGTTATAATAAAAGTACAAAAACTCCAGAAAGCGAATTTGCTTTCTGGAGTTTTTACATTTTAATATACCCATTCACCGCGTAATGCAGCTTTTATTTTCATCTGACCAGTAGCAGAATCGAAGAATTGTGTACGACCATAATCCTTACCACAATCCTCTGCTAAAATAGGAATACGAAGTTGTTTCAAGCACTCTTTTACCGCAATAATATTTCTTTCACCAATAGATGAAAGTGATGTATTATTAAAACCAGGGAACATCTGTGCACCGCCAGCAATTTTTGCTTTTATTCTGAATTTGTTAGCACCAGCTTGTTCCATCTTTTTTATCAAATCTGGGATTGCTGTATCCGCAAACTTCCATATTTCTTTACCCTGAGGATTAAATCCCTCGCTTGTGGGTAACATAATATGCGAAAGTCCTGCAACCTTTACTGTTTCGTCATAAAGGCAGATTCCTATACAAGACCCCAACGCATAGGTAACAAGAATATCGCCATTCTTAGCAATATTCAAGTCAGATATGCCTACTACAACATTCTGACTCATATATCAGCCAACCCCAAACTTTCCATAATTTTCTTGAGAGAATCAACATCAGGAATCAATATAATCTGAGATGATGCTGCATCTTCCTTATCAAGTTCATCTTTAATAAAGATAATTTTATCACTTATGTTTGCATAGTAAATAGCAGGAAGACTTAAAACTGAACCAACCATATCAACTGAAAGCTCTGGTGGAGAAATTTCAATTGCAAGACCTGTGAGTTCAGCAATAGCATTAACATAAGAAGCTGCAATAATATTGCCCACCTCTTTAATTGCAGATTGGCTCATCTCATCAAGGTCAAAGTTATCTTCAATATCCATACCTAAAAGATTGCTTAAAAGAATCTTAACAAAAGGCTTATGTATAAGGAACATAATCATACCTGAAACATCACCTGTAAGTGACATTAATATACCAGCAAGTACATTTTCAGGACCACCTAAATTCTCAACAACCTCTGTATAGTCAAGAATATCAATCTGTGGAACATTAATATCAATTGGTCTGTCAAGCATTGAAGACAATGCAGACGCAGCGTGACCTGAACCGATATTACCAATTTCTTTTAAAGCATCAAATTGCATTTCATTTAATTCATAATTTTCAAAAGCCATAATTATCTCCTAAGGTCATTTATTGTTCGTTGATTTTCTTCTGCAGTTGTTACAACTCTTGCGGCTAATTGGAATGCTCTTTGAACTGTAATCATTTCCGCCATTTCATCAGCTAAATTTGTACCTGATTGCTCAAGTGCCCCCTGAATAAGCTGACCCGCGTTATTTTCTACTGCAACTCCTTCACCACTCTTATTTGAAACTGCATAAAGAGTGCCTTGAACAGGTGTTAAGTAATTAGGATTTGCAAAATTAAAAAGACCGATTTTATTTGATAAATCAGAAGTATCAAAATTATTTGTACCAGCTTGTTTCTGGAGCACTATTCTCTGACCATTTTTATCAAGCACAAAATCGCCGCTTTGAGTAACAAGGTAGCCTGTGTCTCCGAGGATACCAATATTGAAGTTACCCGCTCTTGTGTAAGCAGTAAGACCATCTTTCTCAACTGCAAATAAAGCATTACTTGTTATTGCAAAATCAAGATCATAATTTGTAGGTACTAATGAACTCGGATTAAAGTTCACATCGTTAACCTCACTTTTTACACCATTGCCTTTTTCTGGGTCTGTTGGTGTGTTAACATACATTTCATCATAAATAAGTGACTGAAAAGACATATTTTGAGGCTTAAAGCCATTTGTACTTACATTTGCAACATTATTTGCTATATTATCCATCGCCTTCTGGTTTGCAAGCAAACCACTTTTACCGGCATAAAATGCTGTTCTCATACATTTATCTTCCTTTCACTTAAATTTATACAGAAGCTATTTTAGAAGCTGAGTTCTGATCCATTTGGTCGATTATTCTCATTGCTGAAGAATAAAGCTGAAATGACCTTTGTGCATCAATAAGCTTTGTAAGTTCTACATTCATATCTACATTAGATGCTTCTAATGCACCCTGAATAACTGTAAAGCTATCGACCTCGATTAAATCATTACCATTTTGAATTAAGAATGAAGAATTTTCAAGTTTTTCTGCTGTAATTCCCTCAGCAGGCTTATTTATAAGAAGAGTGTCTATATAATTGCCATTAGCTGATGTAATTGCTCCATTAGGACTGATTTTAAAGCCACTTTCACCAATATATATTTCACCATTCTGACCTAACACTCTACCAACACCATTAAGTGTTAAATACCCCTCATTATCAAGGTCAAAATTACCATTTTTAGTAATTGCAGTCTGACCGCCCTGAGTTCTTATATTAAAGAATCCATCCCCATTAATTGCTACATCAAGCTCTCTGTCAGTCTGTTCAATAATACCTGGTTCCATAATTGTGTGAATATCCTGAATTATCGAAGAAACCTGACCAACACCATCACCTAAAACATCCGCCTGACCATTTTCCATTCTGACCATTAACTCCATTTCAAAAGCAGAAGTTTCAACTCTGTCAGTTTTATAGCCTGGTGTTTTTATATTTGTTATGTTGTTACCAAGAACATCAATTTCATTTTGTCTTGTGAGAATTCCAGAAGCGAGAGTATAAAAACCTGAATACATAAGTTTTCCTCCGTTATTTATGATAAAAAGAATACAAATTATTTAATCACATCTATATTCTTTCATTATTTCGTACATTTTGTCAAGTGCTTTTTTGCGGATTTGTGATACTCTTTGTTGAGAAATATCTAAAACCTCGCCAATTTCTCTTAAATTAAGATTTTCGTAATAATAAAGCGATATTACTTGCTTTTCTTTTGGGTCTAAGTGGTCAATTGCTTTAGCAAGCTCACCCTTTAATTCATTTTCCAATAAATCGCTATCAACCTGAGATTTTGAATTATCCATCGATTTCTCAATGACACCCTCCCAAGCTTGCTCAATCATCTCTTCAAAAGAGATTGTGTCAATTGAAGCGATTTCAACAATTCTTTGATTCAACTGGTGCTCAGTTATACCTAAATATTCGGCAAGCTCTGCATCAGTAGGTTCTCTTAAAAGCTTTTGTTCTAAATGCTTTCTGCCCTGAGCAATTTTATTTTGTGCATCCCATGCTCTGTTAGTAAGCCAATTCTGCTTTCTCATATATTTTAAAATAGAGCCACGAATTGCTAAATAGCTGTAAGTATCAAAGCTTGCCCCTCTTGTAGGGTCATAACGCTCCAGACAGTCAATCAAGGCAATAACACCCTGATTAAAGAAATCCTCAAAGGGCACATTTGATAACAATACAGAACGCATGCTATAAATAGCAAGATTAACAAGGTTCAGATAATGCATAACAAGCTTGTTTCTCAAATCAACACTACCTGTAGCCTTATACTCGCTCATTACTTTTTCGGGATTATCTAATTTTACTTCTTTAATACCACTTATGCCGTTCATACTGTTATCACCCCTTTTCTATCATAATACCGTCTCTTTATGAGAGTGTAATTGTACCGAGAGATTGAATTTGAACAGATGTGTCAATATCGTTAAATGACAACACTGTAATATCAGGATAAAATTGGTCAAGTAACTTTTTGAAATAAATTCTTACAACAGGCGATGTAATAATAATCGGCTCCTGAACGAGCTTTTTCATTTGATTAATCTGTTCTGTTGTACTTGTAACAATTTTTTGAATAGCATCAGGCTCAAGTGCTAAATAAGCACCGCCCTCAATCTTTTTAATGCTTTTAATAATCAAATCTTCAATTTCAGCATCAAGGCTTACAACCTTTAACTGACCTGCTATTGAGAATTTGTGTGTAATAGTTCTTCTTAACGCTTGTCTTACATATTCTGTAAGCATATCGTGATCCTTGACATTCGGTGAATAATCAGCGAGTGTTTCAAGGATTGTTTCCATATCAAGAATCGGAATACCTTCTCTTAAAAGGTTTCTTAAAACTCTTTGGAGTTCATTAAGCGAAACAATTGCCGGAACTGTATCTTCAACAATACTTTCGTTATGTTCTTTAAGGTTATCAACCATTCTCTTAACCTCTTGTCTGCTGAGAAGCTCGCTTGCGTGTCTTCTTATAACCTCAGACAAGTGAGTAACCATAACAGAGGTTGGGTCAATAAGTGTATATCCCGCAATTTCTGCTTTAATCTTTTTATCGTCGCTTATCCACTTAGCTGGCATACCAAACGCTGGTTCAACAGTTTCAATACCATCAACATCGTTTTCTGGTGTTTCTGCTGGAACAAGACCTAAGTAGTGATCAAGCAAAACCTCACCTATTGCTACAGACTCACCCTTTAACTTAATTTCATATTGGTTAGGGTTAAGCTGTGAACTGTCTTTTAAACGGATAGCGGGAATAACCATACCCATTTCATCAGCGAAGTGCTTTCTCAACATAACCACACGGTCAAGGAAGTTACCACCGCTGCTTTCGTCAACTATAGGCAAAAGACTGTAACCAACCTCAACGCAAATAGCATCAACATTTAAAAGATTATAAACATTATCAAGATTCTTGTAGTAGCTTACCTCGCTTGTAACCTCCTGAGTTGAAGGAAGGTCTGAAAGGTCTGGTGCACCATCTGCAGTAGCAGGCTTTGTTTTTTTCAAAAGTGTTACACCTAAGACTATAAGGATTATAGAAATAACAAATGTCTGGAATACTGGGAATCCTATAAATGTGAGGAATGGTAAAACTACACCCGCAATAAGCAATACAAATGGTTGATTTGAAAATTGCTTGAGAACATCTGAGTTAAGGTCTGCTTCAGATGAAGAACGAGTAACAACAAGACCTGTTGCCATTGAGATTAAAAGCGACGGAATCTGGCTCATAAGACCATCGCCCACTGTAGAAATTGAATAAATATTTATGATGGTCATAAAATCGCCTTCGCCATTTATAAGACCCACAACAATACCACCAATTAAGTTAATCAAGGTAACAATAATTGAAATAATTGCATCACCTTTAACGAACTTCGTAGCACCATCCATAGCACCGAAGAAATCGGCTTCACGCTGGATTTTAGAGCGTCGTTCTCTTGCCTGTTCTTCTGTAATAAGACCTGAGCTTAAGTCAGCATCAATAGCCATCTGTTTACCAGGTAAAGCATCAAGTGTAAATCTTGCTGAAACCTCAGCAACACGCTCAGCACCCTTAGTAATAACAATAAACTGAACTAAAACTAAAATTAAAAATATAATAAGACCAACAACAATATTTCCTTGAATAACGAATTCACCGAAGGTTTTAACAACCTCACCTGCGTAACCACCATTTGTGAGAATAGACCTTGTAGATGAAATATTAAGGCTCAACCTAAAAACCGTCGTAATAAGCAACATCGATGGAAAAATTGCAAATTCCAAGGTTTCCTTAATATACATTGTTATAAACAAAATAACTAAAGAAATAGTAAGGTTAAGAATAAACATAAAGTCAAGAACTGCTGTAGGAAGCGGAATAATAAGAAGTGAAACAACCGCAACCATCAAAAATGCAACTGAACTTGTTTTAAGTCTTGATTTCATATTCATTTACGTTAACCTCCTTTTCTAGTTATTTTAAGATTTTTTCTTATTCTTTTCTTTAAGGTTATAAACAAATGCTAAGATTTTAGCAATTGCTTTGTAGAATTCCTCGGGAATTTCATCACCGACTTCTACCGCATCATAAAGAGCACGTGCAAGTGGCTTATCTTCAGTAACATAAACATCATTATCTTCTGCCACTTTAACAATTCTGAGAGCTAATTGGTCCATACCTTTTGCAATAACTCTCGGTGCTCTGTCTTTATCTCGATCAAATTTGAGGGCTACTGCAAAGTGAGTAGGGTTACGGATAACAACATCAGCCTCAGGAACATTCTGCATCATTCTCTGACGAGAACGTTGTTGTGCAATGTTTCTTTGTCTACCCTTAATTTGTGGGTTACCTTCAATTTGTTTGTATTCGTCTTTAATTTCTTGCTTGCTCATTTTCATATTCTTTTCAAAATCCCACCACTGATAAAGGTAGTCGGCTGCTGCCAAAAATACGAAAGCAATACCTGATTTAAGCACTACATCCATTATAATTTCGCCTGTTTTATTTATAGCTGAGACAGGGGTCATATCTATAAGTGCTGGTAATGTAGTAACTTCATCAATAAGAACTGTATATACCATATAAAGTAAGACAACAATCTTTAAGAGCGACTTTAACAGTTCAACTATCGCTCTTATTGAAAACATCTTCTTTATACCATTCAGCGGATTAATACGGTTAAACTTTGGTGCAAATGCTTTTGTTGAAAAAAGCAACCTTGTCTGTGCCATAGTGACGACTATTGCAACAAGAACAGAAATAAGCACCAATGGCATAGCACATTTTATAAATACGATGCCTAAATCAACAAAAGTTGTTGCTATATCTGAAGTTAAAAAAACTTCTTTTGTTCCTGCTAAGCTTATATAACGCTTAACTAAATCCTGAGAACTTTGAAAAATGGTAGGTGCAAACATTTTCAATGCATAAAATGACGCGATAAGCGACACAGCAGTAACTGCATCTTTACTCAGAAAGACATTACCTTTCTTTCGTTCGTCTTTTCGCTTTTTGGGCGTCGCCTTTTCGGTTTTCTCACCCGCCATTTTTAACCACCACTTTTCACAGTAAGAATATAAAAATTAATTTCAACTATACAGAAGTAAATAAATTATATAGATTATCATTCAAAATTCCGATATAGTTTTCCATAAAATTTCCTACCGGAACGGCGAAAATAAAAAGTAAAATAAAGCCTAAAATAATTTTCATTGGGAAATGTATTGAAAAAATATTGATTTGCGGAGACAATTTCATTAATACACCTAAAGCAACTTCTAATACGAATGTAGCAACCATAAATGGAGCACAGAGCTTTATTATAAGAGAAAACGCCGACACAAACATTGTCATTATAAATCGCGCTGTGTCTTGTCCTATTACTGTTGCACCCACTGATACCACATCATAAGAAGAAACCATTATCCTTATAAAAGTCAAATGGCTGTCTGTCGCAAAGAAATAAAGTACAAATAAAAGCTCAAAGAGTCTGCCAGAGAAAGATGTCTGGATATTTGTACCTGGGTCAAATGCCTTTGCCATTGAAAGACCGAAGCCCATATCAATTATATCACCCGCGGCAAAAAGCATATAGTAAAAAATCTGGAAAATAAGTCCCGCAGCAAAACCGACCATAAATTCCTTTACCATACTAAAAAGGAATACCAGTCCCTCAAAGCCTTCAATCTGTGAAACATCAAGCGTTGGTGTAATTATAAGCGTTAAACCCAATGCAAGCGCTATCTTCACTGACGAAAGCACATTTTTTCTTGCAAGCAAAGGATTAAAAAAAATCATTGAGCCCATTCTGCAAAATACGAGAATATATGCACCTAAGCCTTCAACTAAAATCTGACCTGACATTTACTACAACCCCGCCATGAAGCCTAATATATATTGAAAGAACTCCTGCATACTTGATATCATCCACGAGCCTGTTGCAATAAGTATGACACCGATTATAAGAATTTTGGGTGCAAACGAAAGGGTTTGCTCGTGAATTTGTGTAGCCGCCTGAAAAATAGCAATAATAAGACCTACTGCAACGCTTATAATAAGTGTTGGTGCTACAAGCTTTATTATTAAGAATATAGATTCTCTGAAAATGACAAGTGCATCTTCCTGTGACATCACAAGCTCTCCTTTCATCTGGTATTATTTATAAACTTTAGCGCGTAGCTACTTAAAGCTCGTTATGAGCATTTCTATAAGTAAACTCCAACCATCAACCACTACAAAAAGCATAAGCTTAAATGGTAGCGAAATCATTGATGGTGGTAACATAACCATACCCATTGACATAAGGGTACTTGACACTATCATATCGATTATTAAAAACGGCAAGAACAATAAGAAGCCCATTGTAAATGCGCGTTTTAATTCACTTGTAATGAAAGCTGGTACTATAACAGAAAGTTTTAATTCTTTTAATGATTCTGTATTACCGCTTTCTATAACATCTTCCTCACCTGACAAAGATAAGAAAAGGTTTAAATCTTTATCTTTAGTTTGTTTAAGCATAAACTCTTTTATCGGGTCTTGCATCCTGTCTAAAGCAACCTCTTCAGTTATCTGACCTTTTTGCAAAGGTTCAATAGCCTCCTTGTTTATTGTAGAAATAACCGGAGTCATAATAAATAAAGAAAGTGCTAAAGCAAGTCCTATAATAACCTGATTAGGTGGAGTTTGCTGTAAACCTATAGCATTCCTTAAAAACGACAGAACTATTACTATTCTCGTAAAGCTTGTCATCATCATCAGCAAGGATGGTGCTAAAGCCAGTAAAACAAAGAGGAATAAAAGCTGTAATTCGCTCATTGCCCCGTCTTGTGTATCACTGTTTACATCGACCTTTACTGAAGCAGCACTTGCAGTAACTGCAAAAATAATAGTAAAAACAGTTATGGCAACCGTTAATAATATTAGCCGTCCCCACAACCGTTTTATCTGCTTAGAATGTTGGGAATTTTTCTTCTTTGGAAGAGCTTGATTATTTTTCACTGCTGTCTTCCCCCTTCCCCTCATTCTTTTTATTCAACAAATTGTTGTATGCGTCTGTGAAGATGGACATAAAGCTGATATCCCCCATTTTTTCAATATCCGTATTAACAGGGAAAAGTGAAGCATCCATTTCTTCAATCTTTGTAACGCTTTGTGCTGTAAATGCTAAAAGAAATACTTTATCTAAAACCTTTACCAAAGCAAGTGATTGGTCCTTGCCTACTACCATTCGTTCTATTATCTCAATATTTTTCGCACTACCATACTTTGGCTGGTATTTTTTTGAAATAAATTTAGAGAAATAATAAGCTCCAACGAAAACAGCAAGCATAAGGACAACTGTACCAATTCCTGTAAGAATTGTCATAAAATCTTGCCCCATATAAAGTCCTCGCTTAGTATTACAATTATAATGGTAAAATCTTAGTAACAGTCTGAACGATTCTGTCTTGCTTGAAAGGTTTAACAATGAAGTCAAGAGCGCCTAATTTAATAGCCTCCATAACCATTGATTCCTGACCCATAGCAGAACACATAACTACCTTTGAGTTAGGGTCAATTTGCTTAATAGCAGCAAGAGCTTCAATACCGCTCATATTTGGCATAGTAATATCAAGAAGAACTAAGTCTGGCTTGTGTTCTTGATAAAGTTCAACAGCTTGAGCGCCGTCAGCAGCCT
>JAEIGA010010772.1_pt1 | contig 13876 bp, 8 predicted proteins | sample 9270691 | NCBI WGS metagenome assembly JAEIGA01 (sample SAMN17057246, study PRJNA624740) | gut metagenome | biome: biome; isolation source: fecal sample | host: Bos grunniens | place: China: Xizang | collected 2019 | reverse complement strand
TTGTAGGGACCGATAGCATTGGAGTGCTGTACGCGGTAACCCATATTGGTTTGCACCTTACCTTTGTCATCGACCCATGTAACGCGGAATGTCACGATACGGTCGGGTACACAGAGGCGTTCTACGAGGTTGGCAGCCTCAAACTCGGGGTGCTTGTTATACTCATCTTCGATGGTTGACAGTACCTCAGCTACGGCCTGGAAGTAAAGCTCCTCACCGGGGAAATGTTCTCTGAGTACTGCTAAAGTTTCTTGTACTTTCATACTAATACCTATTTTGTTTATATATTATTTGACAAAGATAATGTAAGCGTATAGATAAGGTTTGCTTTTTCGCAGAAAAATCTTTGTTTTCCGCATGCAAAGATAAGTATTTTTTATGATAATGTATGTAGAAAGGACTAAAAAATCGGAGAAAAGGTGATAATATGTTTCTTTACATCTGATTTATGTGTGTTTTTGTTATTAAAATCTTCTTTTTGTTGAATTATTGTAATTCATGGTGCAATTTTGGGTAAATATTATTACATTTGTAGCCAGATAACTATAAAAAATGTAAGTATGAGAAAGCTTGATATACCACGCCTGCAAGTGTTTCCGGCTTCAGCGAGCGAAGTGCCTCAGATATTGGATGCCATGCATATTCCCTTTGAGCCTATCGCTGTGTTGAATTGGCCCAATGAGTATCCCTATTGTCCCCAAGTAGGATTCCGTATGGCTTGGTGTCCGGATGGGCTGGCAATACATTATAAAGTAGAAGAGCAGTGTGTGCGTGCCCTATATGCTGAGGATGGGGGGAAGGTTTGGACTGACTCTTGCGTGGAGTGCTTTGTCCGTAATGGGGATACCTCTATCTATTATAATATTGAGTGTAATTGTATTGGTACATTGCGCATGTCTACAGGTGATGGTCGCCATCATCGTCGACCGGTTCCTGTAGAACTGATGGATAAGGTGCTCCGTTGGTCTTCACTCGGATGCGAACCGTTCGAAGAGCGCTGTCAGCCTACTTCGTGGGAGTTTGTCATGCTTATTCCTTCCGAAGCTTTCTCGGAATTTCCTATTCGCCTTGAAGGTGGAGCAATATTGTATGCTAATTTTTACAAATGTGGTGACGAGTTGAGTGTACCGCACTATGTGTCATGGAATCCGATAGATACGCCTCAGCCCGATTTTCATCAGCCTGGATGTTTCGGTGAGTTGAGACTGGCGGAGGATTAAAAGATGAATCCTATGGAGAAACTCAATACACTCTTGCGACGATTGAAAATAAAGTCGTCGTAAGAGGTGTATTCGTCAAGGTCTACTACTGTAAATCCCTTGGAGATGTTGTGTAGGCCATACTCGAACGAGAAGTCAAAGAATACGTTGCGTATGTTGATACCCATACCTATCAGGAGGCTGAAGTTGATGGGGCGAATGGTCTCGGATATGCTTTCGTAGGGAAAGTTCTCAAAGTGGTGCCTACTGTTGTTGGTGAGTATCAGTTTTGCTTTAGGTCCAGCATAGAATGACATGCCATATGGTCCTTCTTTTATAATGTGGTATCCGTAGAAAAGGGGAGCTTCTATGCCGGTAATCTTGGTGCTGATTGAGGAGAGGTCCTGCGGGAAAGCATTAGTGTCCCATTGTTGTGTTGCGAATACAATGGTGTAGTTGCTTATGTTGTAGCTTGCTTCAGTTTGCAGATAGTGTCTCCGGTTAATGTTGAATCGGGCAAAAGCGGTGTAGAAAGAGCTGATTTCAGACTTTGTGGTATACTCGTTGATGGGTCTGTCAGCGATTTGTAGTTGTTGTACTTCGTACATGGTGGAGCTGAATCCAGTCTTCACGCCGAAGTTGATTAACTGCTCTTTCTTTTGCCTTGCTTGTAGTGATGATAGGCAGCAGAGCGACAGTAATATGATGGCTATATGCCGTTTCATATCTTGTCCTTCTTCAATCTATTTCTTTTTCTTCTTTTCTACTGACCATCCGAACTTACCAATCTTATCCCCCAAATGGTAGTATCCGCCGTGTAGATATACGAGTGGATCGCTATCTGCCAGTTCGAACTTTCCCGTCTCCTTATCTATGTATTTGTCGTCAGCAATTACATTGACCACTTCGGCTATATACATATCGTGTGAGCCTAATGATACAATCTCCTTCACTCGGCACTCGATGCATAGGGGAGACTCTTCGATGATAGGTGCTTGCACTATTGCGGCTTTTCCGGGTGTGAGTCCCATCTCCTCAAACTTGTTGTATTCTCTGCCAGAGCGTACGCCACACCAATCGGTGGCATAGGCAGTGGAAGCATCGGTGAGGTTGATGACAAACTCCATGTTTCGCTTCAGAATGTCGGCTGAGTGTCGCTCGGGGCGTACAGAGATATAGCACATGGGTGGGTTGGTACATATTGTTCCCGTCCATGCTATGGTGATGATGTTATACTCCTCTTCTATAGCTCCACAAGTAACCATGACTGCGGGAAGAGGGTATATCATTGTTCCGGGTTTCCAGTTTACTTTCATGTTACTTTTAGTTTTAAGTTCATAAGTTTTTCAGTTTTCGTTCAATAAGAGCGATTCTATACCCAAAAAACTTATGAACCCATAAACTTACAATCTCAAACCAGTTTAACCTTGCTTTTGTTCTGTTCCTTTTCGCAGTAGTGGCATTTGAGTGTGCCAGCTTGCTTGTCTACTACGTGGAAGAATGTGGACATCGGTTCGTTATTTGTGATGCATTTGGGGTTGCTGCAACGTACGATGCCGTGTAGCTCATCGGGGGTGATGACCTCTTTTTTCTCCACGACATCGTAGTCGCGGATGACGCTGAGTACTACGTTAGGTGCTACTACAGAGAGGCGGCTGATCTCTTCATCGCTGAAGAACTTGTCTGCAACCTTGATGATACCCTTCTTGCCGAGCTTGCTGCTTTGCAGGTTATATCCTATGGTGACACTTGATCCCAGTTTTTCCAGTTCGAGCAGTGAGGCAATGGTGAACACGAGTTCTGAGGGTATATGGTCTATTACTGTGCCGTTCTTCAATGCGGCTACGAGCAATTCAGTCTTTTTGTTATTCATTGTTCAGGCATTTTAGTTTCATTATCCATTTCTATTCTCACTAAATCTCCATTCCCAAGCAGTCGCAGATGAGCGCTTCGCGTATGTATAGACCATTCTTGGCTTGCTGGAAATAGTATGCCTTAGGGCTCTCGTCCACGTCGGTAGCGATCTCATTCACGCGGGGAAGCGGGTGCAGGATACGCAAGTTGTCGCGTGTGCCTTTCAGCATATCGGCATTCAGAATGTACACATCCTTTACGCGCTCATACTCCATGAGGTCGGTGAAGCGCTCGCGCTGCACGCGGGTCATATAGAGAATGTCGGCATCAGCGATGGTCTCTTCGGTGAAGTCGGTATGCTCAACATAGTTGATGCCGTGCTCTTTGCAGTATATTTTGTACTCGTTGGGCATGGTAAGTTCCTTGGGAGCGATGAAGTGGAACTGGGGATTGAAATGGCGCATAGCCATGAGCAGTGAGTGTACGGTACGGCCATACTTGAGATCGCCTACGAGGTAGATGTTGAGGTTTTCCAGGGTGCCTTGTGTCTTGTAGATGGAGTAGAGGTCGAGCATCGTCTGTGAGGGATGCTGGTTGGCACCATCACCGGCATTGATGATAGGCACAGGAGAAACTTCGCTGGCATAGCGTGCGGCACCTTCGAGATGATGGCGCATAACGATGAGGTCAGCATAGTTGCTCACCATCATGATGGTGTCTTTCAGGCTTTCGCCCTTCGAAGAACTCGATGTGGCAGCATCGCTAAATCCGATAACTCTTCCACCCAAGCGGTTTACTGCTGTCTCGAATGACAGACGTGTGCGGGTCGAAGGCTCGAAGAACAGTGTAGCGATTACCTTTCCGTCCAAAGTCTTGCGGTTAGGGTTTTCCTCAAATCGGCTTGCGGCCTCGAGTAGACTCATTATCTTCTCTTTGCTGAGGTCGGCAATGGTTACGAAACTCTTTGTCATGTTGTATATATGATTATTCAGTTGTTACGTTATCTGCAAAATTAGTGCAAACCGAATGAAATGCCAAATTTATTTGAGCATTTCTGAGGTGCCGCCTAATTTCAGGCTGCGAAGCAGACTAAAGTTAGTGCAAGCGGAATGCCAAATTTATTTGAGCATTTCTGAGGTGCCGCCTAATTTCAGGCTGCGAGGCAGACTAAAGTTTGGGTATGCACTATTGGTGCGATGGGATAGTCTTCGTGATTATTTTTCGGTTGTAATCCATCCTTGCTTGTCAAAGTGTAGTGGCCGTATGAATAGTTTGGCTCGTCCATTGTGGGCTTTCTCGTATGCATGCGCTACGATGTATACCTGTCCGTCAAAATCATATACAGAACAATGCCCTATACCATAGTTGTCTTGGTCGGGGCCATAGAGGTAGCTTCCTCCTCCTTCGTCCATACGTCGTCCTTCTTTATCGTAGTAAGGTCCTTCGATACGCTTTGCGCGGCCATATACGGTCTTGTAGGTAGAGTTGTCTCCTCGGCAGCAATAGTCAAAGCTGACGAAAAGGTAGTAGTACTTGCCATGTTTGTATATGAAAGGAGCTTCAATGGCATTCTCACCTGCTTCGATGGTGTCGTTCCCTTCAATGGTGAAGTTGTTTGGCTTGCCATTGATATAGCGTTTGCCATATCTTCGGGCTATGGTGGTGGGTGTGGTTACAGGTGTCTGGTAATCCTCCTTTGATAGGCGTATGAGCTGTATGCCGTCCCAGAAGGAGCCAAAGGTGAGATAGGGGATACCGCGGTGGTTAACGATAAGGTTCGGGTCTATGGCGTTCCAGTTGTCCTTTCCACGGTGCGAGGCGATTACCATTCCCTTATCTTCCCATCCGAACTGAGGGGATTTAGTGTCGAGTGTTTTGTTTACGGCATGTCCTATGGCACTGCCGTTTTTTCCGAATGTAGAGCATGAGTAATAGAGGTGCCACAGCCCATCTGCATAGTATATGTCAGGTGCCCAGGTGTGTCCGCGATATCCACGTACGGTATCCATGGCCCAAGTGGGGGCTTGTAGTAGTACGGGTGCCTCAAATTGCCACTCCTTCATGTCGGCACTTGACATGACGCTCACTCCCATGCCTGTAGCGAAGATATAGTATCGCCCATCTTCTCCGCGTGCCATTACAGGGTCGTGTACGTCGGGGTGGTGTGAATCAAATCGTGGGCGGCGTCTCGCTTGTTGGGATTCATTCTTCTTCATGGTTGTGTCAGAAGGTGTCTCGGTGGTCTGCCCTATTATAGATAGACTACACGATAGCCACAGCAATGTGATGATTGTTTTTTTCATGATATAGAGATTGTAATTGTTTATTACTGCAAAAATAAGTATTTTTGTGATAATATCAAAACTCGTGTCTATGCTCTTTGACAGCAAATAAATGTATCAGGGCAGACGCATCAGAATTTTTAGATATTGCTGTCCGATAAAGCTTTTAAGGATGTAATACATTCAGTATAGCTGCCTGGGGGACAGTGCTGTCAGCGATGCTGAGTGTATTCTAAGTTTTAGAGTTTATTGGACAACAATAAAATAAGAATGACCTTATCTTTTTAGTGATAAGGCCATTCTTGTTGTGATTGGGGGATGTTTTTCTACTTGATTACCGTTTTCTGACCATTGATAATGTATACGCCCTTTTCTAAAGCATCCATAGACTTAGCGTTTTGTCGGATGGGGCGTCCTGTGATGTCATAGATGGTGAGGCTCTTGTTTTCAGTCACCATGTCGATGCCATCAGGTAGTTTTACAGTGATTACGCAGGTGGTCTCTACATCGCCTGCTTTGGCGGTGATGATGGTTGTTCCTTCTGCAACACCCTTCACGACTTTTCTTCGTATGGTGGCTACTTTGGTGTCCGAAGACTTCCATGTTACATTGGGTTCGGTAGCATTCTCTGGTATTACTGTTGCAGAGAGTTCCAATGATTCGCCGACATGGATGGTTGCTTCGGTGTAGTTGAGTACGATATCTGTCACAGGGATATACCGTTCTTCTACCGTTATCACACAAGTTGCCGCTTTGCTTCCTGCAGTGGCGGTGATGGTGACTGTTCCTGGTGCCAGTGTGATGACTACGCCATTGTCGACGGTAGCAATGGTAGCATCAGAGGTTTTCCATGTCACTGTCTGGTCATCGGCGTTGGTGGGCTTCACGGTGGCGGTTAGTGTCAGTGTGTCGCCTTCGGTGACGGTAGCTGTCGTCTGGCTCAGCATGAGGCTTGATACAGCTATGGCTTTCTTGACTACAGTAACCGTGCAAGTGGCTTCCTTATCACCGTTTTTGGCAGTGATAGTGGCCGTTCCTGGTGTCAGGCCTGACACTACGCCTTTGACAACGATAGCGACATCGGCATCCGAGGTGCTCCATGTCACAGCCTTGTCGGTGGCGTAGTCGGGTGTTACGATAGCATTGAGCACTACTGAGCTTCCTTCCTCTATGGTGAGTTCACTTTGGCTCAGACCGATACTTTCTACCTCTATTGAGGGGAATTTGGCGAGTGCTTCTTTTGCTCTGAAGGTTCCTGCAGGGAATATGGCGCATGAGTTTCCTCCGTCGGGGGTGTTGTAGTCATTGATGAGCATCTCTTTGCTGTTGCTGATGTTGATATAATGCTCCTCATCAAAGTAGGCTACAAAGGTAGTGTCGTATGCTCCTTCCTTGAAGTGGATGGCATCGGTAGGCATGTCTGTCATCGAACCATCCTTGCTGACAAACTTCTTCTCTGCGGCATGGTAGAGATAGTGGCTTTGTCCGTTGTCGTTGCTGATGATGGCAAACTGCTGACGGGCATCGGACTTGTCGGCGGCAATGCTGAGGTCATGGCTTGACTTCAGTACATCGCCTCCCTCGGCAACTGCCCATGCGGTGATACCCTCGGTGTGGTGTGGCTGTGAGATGTAGTAGAGCTGATTATTGCTCAACTGGGCGATGGAGGCAACGATGTCCGATGACTTGCTGTAGATTACTATGTTGTCTTTCTTCAGAGCGAAGCGCTGGATGTTCATGCAGCTCTGTCCGCTGATGTTGATGAGTAGTCCCATGCTCACAGTAGTCTCTTTGGAGAGGATGAAGGTCACCTTGTTGGTGCTCACGTTTCCTTTAGGCTGCATGGTGGCGTATCCCAATGCCTCGTCAAGCTTTGCTGTCACGGGTAGTGTATTGCCTTCGGCTACCACGATATAACTTTCTCCGCATTGTCCTTCATAAGTATCGTCATATACAGCTTCAAAGGTATAGTATCCGGCAGATAACGTGACGGTTTGGTATACCTTATGGTCGTTCAGTATGGCAGCGAAGTTATCCCATTTGGTAGTCACCGTGAGGCATGATGTCTTGCCTGCGTCTACATGAGCGCCAGTGGTGACGTCGCCTTCGGTGACAGCGTTCTCGATAGTCCATCCTTGCAGTGCGAAGGTTCGTGTCGGGAGGGCTGGGTTCACGCATGTGCCACTGTGTACGAAGGGTTTGGCATAGTTGTTCAGGTGCTCGGCAGTGATGTCTGTGCTCGCGTTCTCCTCGAAGTTGAGGTTGAAGACACCCTTGGAGAGTGCCCACGCATCGCCATCGGGGCCAAAGTTAGTACGTACACCATGGTTGGCATTAGAGGTGGCATCCTGCACGTCGCCTCCGCTTTGGTTGAAGCTGTAGTAGAGTTGGAGCTTGTCATCGGCCTCGGCCAGGGATACATCCTCGATGGGAGCATTGGAGTATGCTTTCATCTCCTCCTCGTCGAGTGCTTTTCCCCATACGCGTAGCTCGTCGATACTACCGTCGAAGGGGGCTTGTGAGCCGCCTATGCGGAAGGTGCCCAAAGCAGGTAAGGCTGTGGTTGAACTCATGGGACGGGTGAGTCTGAGCCATCCGTCGCGATAGAACTGTACTTTGCCTTGGTTGAAGGTGATGGCATAATGGTGCCACTCGCCGGGGATGACAAACTTGTCTGCGGTCATTACGTTTTTGCCATTGATGTAGAGGGCAAGCTTGCCATCACTCAAGGTCTTAATGAACAGGGTCTCTTCGCTCTCTCCCAATCCGTTTGAGCTAACTTCGGGTTGGTTGCAGTTCATCCACCAGTCTATGGTGAATGCATCCTGTCCTTGGTGTAGAGGGCTCTTCGTGGTGGTGACAGCAGCAGCGTCGTTGCTGAATAGGAGTCCGTTCTTGCTGTCGGCATTGGTCACCATGATGGCATTCTTGCGTGTGGCTACGCTGCTTCCCGAGCTGTTGGCTGCGGTAAGTGTCACAGCGTATATGCCGGGCTTGTCAATTGCAAATGTCTTGTGCTGGTCATACGCGATGTAGTTGGCGCCACCATTGCTCACATACCATTCCCACTGTGTGGGAGTGTAGAGCGACTTGTCGACGAGGGTCACAGCCTCCCCCTTCACTACGACGGTGGGTGCGATGCTGAAGTCCGCCTTGGGTGCCACCTCCATCACCTCGATCTGCTCCGAGTGACTCTTTTTCGTGCCGTCAGGAGCCGTCACAGTGAGTGTTACGGTGTATGTGCCTTGCAGGGTATATGATGTGGCGGCGTTGACGGTCATTGCAGTCTCCTCTTCGGCTCCTGGCATCTCCCACTGATAGCGGTATCCAGTCATGGGATGGGTGGGAAGGAAGGTGATGCGTTCTCCGGCCGGTACATTGCGTGTGGTCATCGTGAATGTAGCTTCCACTTCGGGTGCAGCCTCTACGGCAATGTCATATGTAGCGGTAGCGGTGGTGCCGTCAGAGCTGGTCGCTGTCACCGATACGGTGTGTGTGCCCGTAGTGGTGAATGTCATGGTGGGGCTTGCTACAGCAATGTGGTCGATGCCTGCCGTTTCGGATGTCCATTCCAGAAAGGCAACAGCGGTATTGTATGTTGCTGTGAGTGTCACGGGGATACCGGCATATACGCTACCCTTGGGCATGTCGATGCTCACTGCAGGCTTTTCGCTTGGCACGCCCAGTGCGGGCATGTCGTTGCTCTCCTCGGTGTAGTTTCCCTGTAGTTTGGCATGGTGGTTGCCTACATAGTCGTACATTACCTGATTGCCATCAGCATCCGTGATGACATCTCCCTTGAGGTAGGCCACAAGTCCCTTTGGCATGATGCTGCCGACGTATTCAACATCCTTGCCAGCTTTGATCTCTGCAGCTGTGCGTGCGATGTTCCATATACGGATTTCGTCGTATACACCATTCTGTGCGTTCTGTTCGCCGCTTGCCGAGAATACGAGGTCGCCGAATCCGCCCACACCGCTATATGATTGCGAGGTGATGCTTCCACGGTTTACACCATCAAGGTATACGGTCATCTTATTGCCGTCGACAACGATGGCCACATGGTTCCACTTGTCATTCTTGAGCGCAGCGCTGGTGTTGATACGGTTCGAGGTGTCCCATCCGGCCGTGAAGGTACCGCCGCTGTTGGCATGGAACATGAAGGTAGTCCATCCGGGGCCGCCGCTTTGGTTCCAGTTGGTGAGTGAGGCGGGCTTTATCCAGTATTCGATGGTAGCCTGTGTATACTTGGTGCCAAATACACCGGGGATGGTGAATCCGCCCTGGTCAAACTTAACCCCCACGTTGGTCTCCGAGGCTGCTACGGGAGTCTTTACCGATACTTTTGACGATTCGTTGTCATCGGCATAGAGTGCGCTCACGGCATATTCGCCTGCAGCGAGGGTCTTCGGAGTGAAGGCGCAGGTGCTGGCAGGCACGTTACCCACGAGCTGGCCGTTGCGGTATATGCAGTACGATGCTACGGGCTGGTTAGCGCTTTGGGGAGCCTCCCATACAAGCGAACCGTTGCTGAATGCCACGTTCTGCGGAGCATGGTAGCTGCTGCCATGGACGATGACCGAGATGATGGTCTGGTCGCCGGCGTTTCGGATTTCTACCCCTTCGCCAACGCTGAAGGGTATTTCCAGTCCCTGCAGGTCGTACTGGTAATCCATAATCGAGGCCTTGTGGATGGTGCCCTTACCTTGCGCCCATGCTCTGGTATCAACGATGAAGAAGTATTTGAGCGGAGCGTTCATGTCGTAGCCCTCGGTTAGGTCGGTGAGGTCATAGCCGAACTCCATGGGCTCGGTGTGCAGCTTGCCGTCGGCCCAGCGGCCCAGCATGGGCACCTCAGGAGCGGGGTTGCTGTTGCCGTAGTTTCCGTCACCGGCATAGGTGAAGTGCACGAACGACACCGTCTTCTCGGGCATGGTGGCATTGAGGTCGGCACTGATACCGGCGCTGAGCGCTATCTCACTGCGGCGGCTATAGTCCATCTCCAGCTTGATGGTGCGCAGCGGACGGTAGTCCTTGCGTACGCGGTATATCTCGGGCATCCAGAAGTTGTTGGGCACGGTGCCGTTGCTGTTGAAGGCAGGTACACCATGGGCATAGGGGCAATAGATGAATCCCTTGTTCTCCCACAATCCCCATGAGTTGACGATGATCCATGCACCCAGCTCATCGGCTTCAGGCTCGCCGTAGATGCCGTCCTTGTCGAGGTCAAACTCGATGCGGTCGTCATAGCCCACGATGGTGAGCGCGTGGTCTACCTGCGTACCCCACTGGTGCACATATCCCATGCCGCTGACGCCGATGGCATCGTTCGTGGCAGTCTTGGGAATATCCTTCCATACACCGCCCGAGGCCACGCCTATACCGCATATGCCACCTGCAGCGAATGAGTTGTCACCGTTGTGGTTCCACAGCCAGTTCTTCACCGCTTCGCGTCCCTCCTCGGTGCCCACGTTCACAGGGAAGTTCGAGGGTTGCAGCATGCGGTTGTGCATGGCTTCGAACCACTTGTCGTAGCCCTGCATCCATCCGAAGTCATTGTCTGTCTCCACCTGTCCACCGAAGGTCGATGAGTAGGTCTGTCCGCCATAGGTAGCTGCCGAGGGCACGCCCACGTGCATCACGAAGGCATCCTTACCCTGGTTGCCGGGCGAGTTGGTATGTAGCCACACGAAGTGTGAGGGGTAGTGGTTGGCGGGGTCTGAGCCGTCGAGGTCTCGGTAGGCAGCCATCTCGTAGCTGAACATATAGCAGATGCGCGATGCCGATCCGCACGAACCACCGTGCTGGTTGAATACGGGTGGGAAATGCTTCGTCTCAGCATTGTTCACATGGTCGGGACGTTGGCTGCGCGTGCGGCTGTAGGCCGGAGCCTTGGCATCGCCGGCAGGTGTCATGAGCGACCAGTCAGGGTTGACACTTTCCGAGTAGTCGGGATACTTGTTGCGGTCTACATCGACCGTCTGGGCAGTCGTCAGTGTAGAGCTGCCTGCGAGTAGGGCGGTAAATAGGATTACCAGAGGTCTCTTTTTCATTTCTTTCTTTTTTGTAGAGCCTACATAGTAGGCTTTGTTTTCAGCAATTAGATTTCGGTGCTAAGATAGCCAATATTTTCTTGAAAACAGCGGTTCCCTCCTCCTATTGCCCCTGCTCCTATGGACAAGTCGATGAAAAAATAGCGCTTACCGCCATGGGATCTGCTCATGATATTCCATTTTGCAATGTATATAGAGCATCTGGTGAGTCACGTCCCCGATACAACTCACATTGTCTTATCACTACTGTACGCTAAAAAATATGGACAGTAGTGATGAAGAGTAGTTGATTATTTCAAATGGCCTAACTGTAGTGTTGATTCTTGTATGGAAATGGCAGCCTGTCACTGAGACACGTTTAAATATTAAGGCAAAGAAGTTTATGTATCGAGCGATATGAAAAACTTTAGCGTCCTTTCAAGACTATGTGTCGAGATAGGGCGCTAAGTTGTGTATTGGGCGCTAATTGTTGATGCACTTATAAAATCAACGGGAGTTAGGATAGCCATACGGTAATGCCCATGTAGATGAGCATGCCGATGATGTCGTTGGTGATCGAAATAAAGGGTCCAGTGGCAATGGCGGGGTCTATCTTGAGTTTCTCAAGCGTCATGGGTACGAAGGTCCCGAAGAGGGCAGCGAACATCACCACACAGAAGAGCGATAGGCTGACCGAATAGGTGGCCGGTGACCCCATGCCGTAGCGCCACCAGTTGTATCCGAACACGGCAAGGGAGATGATGGCGGCATTGATGAGCGACACGAGTGACTCCTTGGCTATCTGACGGCCGGTGTTGCTGATGTCGAGCGAGTTGTTGGCCAGGCCTTGCACGACGATAGCTGAGGCCTGTGTGACTACGTTACCGCCCGTAGCACCGATGAGGGGTATGAAGAGAGCCATCTCTGGGTATGAGGAGAATACGCCGTCGAAGAGCCCGAGGATGGCTGAGGTGCCGAGTCCGCCTACCATGCCTATGAGCAGCCAAGGGAGACGGGCGCGTGTCTGCTTCATCACGCTGTCGTCACTCTCAACGTCTTGCGAAAGACCTGAAGCCAACTGGTAGTCACGCTCGGCAAGTTCGCGCATCTCGTCCATGACGTCGTCTACGGTAATCTGACCTACGAGGCGCCCTATGCTGTCGATGACGGGTACTGACACGAGGTTATACTTCTCGATGAGCTGTACTACCTCCTCGACGGGGGTGTCTACGTGGATGGAGATGAGGTCGCGATCCATCACATGCTTGACCTTGGATACCGAGGGGTTGGTGATCATCTTCTTCAAGGGGAACACGCCTTGCAGGCGTTCTTCGTCGTCGATGACGTATACGTTGTATATCTCGTCGCGGTCTTCGGCCTGGAGGCGCATCTCGCGTAGGCAGTCTGGCATTGACCAGTTCTCATTTACGATGACCATCTCTGTGCCCATGATACCGCCGGCGGTGTCTTCATCGTACTTCAATAGATCTACGATGTCGCCTGCCTGCTCGATGTCTTCAATGTGTGAGAGAATTTCTTCCTGCTTATCCTCGTCCATGTCACGAATGATGTCTACAGCATCGTCGGTGTCCATGAAGTCTACGAACTTTCGGGCAATGGTCTCTGATGGCAGCTCTTCGAGGAGTTCGTTACGTGCGTCCTCGTCCATTTCGATGAGCACGTCGGCAGCCTCTTCGCCATCGAGAAGATGATATATGTAGCGTGCGTCTTCAATAGACATGTCGTCGCAGAGCTCTGCAATATCTGCGGGGTGGAGTTCGGCAAGGCGCAGCTTCAGTTCATCGGCTTTCTTGTCGGCTATGAGCTGGTCTATCAGTTCGATGTATTCGCGGGTCAGGATTACGGAATCTTTCATTATCTATAAGTGGCCTCCCCCTTCCCCTCCCGAGGAGGGGTGACTCGGAGACGCTGATAAAAGTTGTAAACTAATTTAGTCCTCTATACATACCGAGATGTCGGGAAGCCCCTCTTCGGGAGGGGTTGGGGAGGCTTCTTTTCTCGCCTTGGCCACCATGTTTGTCAGTGCCACGAAGTCGGCCACCGAGAGCTGTTCGGGGCGCTTGTTAAAGATTTCATCGCTAAGGATGGAGTGTCCGGCAGGGACGAGGGGCTTGATGGAGTTGCGCAGGGTCTTGCGGCGTTGGTTGAAAGTGGTTTTGACGACGTTTTTGAACAATGCCTCGTCGCACCCCAAATCGGTGACTTCGTTGCGGCTCATCGAGATGACGGCACTCTTTACCTTGGGAGGTGGGTTGAAGACGCCTTCGCTCACGGTGAAGAGGTACTCTACATCGTACCATGCCTGTACCAGCACGCTGAGTATGCCGTATGTCTTACTGCCCGGAGGGGCTGCCAAACGCTGCGCCACCTCGCGCTGTATCATTCCTGTGCACAGAGGGATGCGGTCCTTGTTGTCGAGCATCTTGAAGAATATCTGGCTTGAGATGTTATAGGGGTAGTTGCCGGTGAGCACGAAGGGTTGGCCGTC